>JAEIGA010016980.1_pt1 | contig 11080 bp, 2 predicted proteins | sample 9270691 | NCBI WGS metagenome assembly JAEIGA01 (sample SAMN17057246, study PRJNA624740) | gut metagenome | biome: biome; isolation source: fecal sample | host: Bos grunniens | place: China: Xizang | collected 2019 | reverse complement strand
TTCTTTAACAGATATTTCACTTCCATCTTTAAATTTTGATCCCTCTAATGTAACCAATACATATCCATTTTCTTCGTTTAAAGAAACTCGTAATTCAGCATCCATTTCTGGTAAAACAGATTGTTTAGGATATAATCTATATGTTTGCGATATTACTACTTGATTAATTGTAGTAACAGTATATGTAATAGAAGAATTTTTAGTTAATTCTTCTTCCATTATAAAATTATCATAAGAAACATTTGGTTCATCATCATCTGTATATATATGTAATTGCTCTCCTGAATCAGCAATAATATTTTCTTCTAAATCTTTAACAACAAATCTATAAGAATATACTTTTTCTGTTCAGTCCGCATATTGTTTAATTGTTCCATCCGCATTGCGTTCATGTTCTTGCTTATAACATCCAATATAAGAAGTTCTTGACGCATTTCTTGCGGCCTTATCTAAAGAGATAATAGAAACTTGCGGTTGAGAGGTCTTTTTAATAACTCCAACAGTAGAGTAATGACCAATAATTTCTCCTTTTCCAATATATGCCATTTGGACTTTATAATATTGTCCTATATTTAAATTTTTAAGTCAAGGGTTAGCTACTTCATCAAGAAAAAACTCTGCGAGACATTCTTTTAAATCTATGGCACCGTTAACCCATTCACTTTTTTCTTCATTTCAAGTAATTTTTAAAGTACCTAAATGTAAATTATTTTGAACCGTTTTAATTTTAATTGACATTCCATATATGTCATTATTACTTACAGCCTTGTTCATAGAAAAGGGGATAGTTATACTACCCCCATAGAACGCAGGAATTGTCCCTTCTATGACAGGAGGATACAATTTTGCCATATTATATTATTCTCCTTCTGTTACCACTGTTTCCGGTTCAATAATTTGAATTGTTTTTGCTAATTCTTGCATTGCGCGCAAACAATCAGCCATAACTAAAGTATCGTCGCCTTTAGTTGAAATCATTTTTAACGTATTGAAAATACGTTCATATTGTGTAAATTGTTCTTGTGTCATATTATTATCTCCTTTTTCTCCTATGTATATGTTCTTAAAACAAGGGATCTTGTTGTAGTAGTTGCGTCACCTTTATATGTCAATATTCCTTTTGTAAAAGAAAAATTTTGCTTTGTTATAGTTAATTTTAAAATTTCTCTAGTTTTAGGAATGTTATTTTCCATAATGCTTTCAGTAGTGATTGTTGCTCCAGTAATACTTTCTACATTGAAACCACCTGTTTGTCCATAAACCAAAGTTCCGCTACTATTTCATGTATTATAGCTATGAGCATTAATGTATGCAGTTGATGCACTAGTTTGAAAACCAGTTGCGGTTGTTATAAGGCCTGAAGCATTTAACCCACTATTTTCAATATTTATACCTTTTTTTCCTTCTACATTTAATCCACTAACAGTTGGATGATCATCAGTGTTTCTTCATCTTAAATATCCACTTCCATGAGATATATTTAAATTTGATCCAGTAATAGTACCTCCTGAAATTGTTCCATTACTATTTAGCGTACATCCACCTGCGCTTAAACTAGTAGTTCCAATTGTTCATCCACCAATTGTTCCATCATCTGCTTCAATATAATCTGCATAAATATTTCCTGTTATATTTGCATTTTTTGCATAAATAGTTCCATCATTAGTTACACCAAAATTTGCTCCAATTGCAAATCTTAAATTTTCTCTACTTGTTCCACCTATTGTTCGTGTAAAATTCGTAGTTGATAAAGCAACTGATCCCGACGCATTTGAAGTAATTGCAACATCTTTTGTTTTTAATGCTGTTGATGTTATTTCTCATCCACCAATTTCTCCAGCTCCAGAATAAATAGTTCCTGAGAATTTAGCATTTCCATTATTAATAACTACACTATAAGCATCATCTCCAGTGTAATAATTTCCATCAGAATCTTTTAAGTTTCCATCTTTTCCAGCATAGCCTAATCTAACTTTTCCACTATGATATATCTGGACATTTGATCCTGCGGTAGAAGTACCATTTTCTCATGATTCTTCAGGAACTGCTAAGCAGATTCCCATTGTTCCACCACTTTTTATTAAAGTATATTTATCATTTGCTTTTGAATATAAATAACTAGATGCTAATTGCCATCCACCAATGTTACCTGATTTAGCATATATAGTTCCAGCAAAATAAGCATTTCCAGTTGTTAAACCTAAGTATGTTCCTCGCGGGACTTTATCATCTGGAACTTTTCCCGCGGCTTTATCATAAACACCAAAACCATCTATAAATTTTTCAGTTCCATTTTCTCATATCGGAATTCCATTTGTATGGTCATCTATATTATAATCAAATCCATTGAAATTGCCACTCATAATATAACCATGAGTTCCATCAAATTTAATTTGACCTGAACCAGATTTTCCTATAAAACCAGTTCCATTATTTAAGAATCCAAAAGATTGGACCCCTTGATGGAAGCCAAGAATTCCTGTATTTTTCGCACTATCCGATGGTTCAACACCAGATGTATTTAAAACTTTATTAACTTCTCCAAGTACGACACCTGAATAAGTATTATTGGCATCTTTTTTACCAGCCCCAATAACAGAACTCATAATAACGCCTTTTTCTTCATTAAGAACCATTTTTCCATCTCATTCATTAAAGAATTCAGAACCATAAGGATTCATGGTTACATAAATTGGTTGTACCCAAAGTACTTCATCACCATTTTTAGCAAAAACACAAACCCCCTCGTAATCATTTGGGGTTGCATCATCTGCAGAACTTATTACTCTCGGTAAGAAAGTATCTGGGGCAAATAAATAATTTCCTTCTTCTTCATTATCTTTAGTTTTTAAACTTGGATAATATGTTGGTTGATATTCTGTTTTTTTATTATAAGGGTCAGTATTTTTAATCCCCCAAGTTGGGTTATTAACTATATTTTGTGCATCCATTCTTCAAAATAAAGAATAAATTTTATTATTTCATCTTGGATTATATCCTGCACTATCATAATAAATTCTATCTGCGCCTTCAATTCCAGCTATTTCTCTTCTGCTTCTCACTGGAATAGGCATTCTAGTTGTTAATTGGTAATCAAATTGTCCAACATTTAATTTAATTTCTAAAATTTGATATTGAGCAAAATTAATATAATTAGTATAATCCCCCAAGCTTGTTGATACCGATAATCGTTTTCCATTAATACTAAGTGAAAAAATTTTTTTAACTGTATCTGTTGTCTTAACAGGATTAACGATTCTATCTTCATACCATTTTAAAGAAAATTGCCAACCTGTTTCTTTATTTGGTGGTTCAATTTCTTTTTGTGATGAGTCTAATATTTTAACTGAAAAATCTCAATATTTAGTTTCGCCCATTGTAATAGCTGGTGGTCTATGATATTGACATTCTTTTCCATCTACAGTTGCAGTTTCAACCCAATCAACTACCATTGTATATTTCGTACCATTAGTAGTATGTAAACCAAATAAGAATGTGATTTCCGCATTGATTCCGTCTACCTCTGGTTTATAAACTTCACATTTAATTGTATTATTAACGCTAGAGTCAAACATTCCTTTAACTCTATATCTTTGAATTCTTGTATTATAAGAATCATTCGTTGTTGCATCTATCTTAATTCTTCTAATAATTTGATGATATTCTGGAGTTGCTTTAAAAATAACCCCATTTACTTCTTGCGGATTTGTACCTTCTGCTCCCGCAGGAATGAAGACATCTCCCGCTTTTGTATCAAATTCAAAACTTTGTTCAGGATAATGAATTAATGTTCTCTCCGCTGGGAATTTCCAACAGATAACATCAGTTGTATCCCAAATAGATACGCTTGTATCTAAACTTGTATAATCTGCGATTAAAGTAAAAGTTTTTTCAGTATTAAAGCTTGCGTTATGGTCATCCCCATAAATATAAAACATACCTTTATAAGGGTCGTCTTCTGGATAATTAATTTTTAATCCTGTGATTAATTGGCCATATTGCGCAATTCCATCTGGATTACTAAAAATTAATTCATCAGAACGTATTAATTTTTCATCAAGCTGAATAATAACTTTAAACTTTTCTTCTCTTCAGTCTAAATTTAATTTTGTATTATAAGTAAAACTATTTTTATTACTAATAATTTCTTCCCAGAAATATCCTGCTAAAGGGTCTGGGGTTGTAGATGATAATTTTGCATTATAACGATATCAGTGAATACTTACATAATGATAATTTAATAAACTGTTATTAACATCTGTAATAGAATGCGGTTTTTGATTATCATCATAATATACCCATCTTAAACGCAATTCACGAGAACCATCTTCAATACCATCTTTCTTGTATACTGTTTTATCTAAAGTATATAAAATTGCAGTATCTGTTGAATATGTTTCATAACTATAACCAAAATTAACTGTAATATTTTCTACAAATAAGTCTGGTACTGAATCTTCATCAAATGTTCCTTGCGGATTTTCATTATTATATATAAAATTTATCTTTTCGTAATCATTTTCTTCTTCACTATATAAGTTGTTGTTATTTGTAATTAAGTTAGGATTTCACGTTTGATCACTAATTGGCCCTTGGTAAAAATAAAGAGCTAATTTAGAAATTTTACTTGTTGGTTCAACCTCAAATAATTTTTCTTGCATGAATGGAACTCCAAAATCATAAGGGTTACCAATCATATCCTTGACATCTAATAAACAAGCAAAACTTTTTATATTATCATCAATTGTAATTCCAATATTTTGATATTTTTCTTTAACTTTTTTCAATAAGTTTGAATATTTATCATTTATTTTTTGTTTGTCTTCATCTGACGCGTCAGGCCCTAAATTAGTTAATTCTTCATTTCATTTTTTACTAAGATCAGCTATTTCAGTCTCTAAGCGCGCGTCTTCAATCTCCCCAGTTAAAATAATTCCATAAGAACCATCAATTACTAATTCTTTAAAAGCTGTTGAAAAATCCGCAGTTAAACATAATCTATCATAGCCAGTATAAGGCTCTTTTCTAGAATCTGTTCAAATATGAACAATTTGTTCATTGGGATTATTAGCAATTAATCCAACTTTTCCATGAGGAGAATTTATTCTACCTGTAATATTTACAAAATTTTCCATAGGAGAAACTCAATCCGTAGCGGTTGTGTCTTTAGCAGCATGCTTTCCGATAATCAACTTTTGATTATTATAATTCCCCTGCGGAATAGTAACATATACAGAGTCACCCTCTTTATATTGTGCGTCATTCTGTGCGTAAGCGACATATTTAGCTGCGCCATTAAACACATAATATTCGTTATTACCTTTTACTTCTTGAATGGTGCATTGTTCAGTCTTATCATAATTTAAATCGCCTAACTTATTTGTAACAATTAAATCAATCGAATCAAATAGATTTTCTAAAAAATCCTTTGCCATAAATAAAAGGGCCTCCTTTCTCTCCATATTATTATTCTATCATAATTTTATTTTTAATGCAAGTTTTTTACCTTTATTTGGCCAAAATAAAAACGGGGATGGCCAAAAGACCATCCCCTATATTATTATTTTCTATTTGCGTATTGTGATGCACGGATAAATAGACTATCGAATGCTGCTTCAATTTCATTTCTCTCTGTTGCGTAAGGGAATTCTGCATTAATTGTAATCTCTTGTACAATTTCAGATTTTCCACCTCCAACACCAGATGAACTTAATCCACCTCATCCAAGAGTCATTCCATTATTTAAATCAATGGTTCTTGCAATTGCTCTAACCATTTCAATTGATTTAAGCATATTTTGAGTATCATCAGCATTTAATACTAATTCTTTTTGGTGTAATATTGCTAATTTTCCACTATTGCCCCAATCACCAGTATATCCACCAGTTTTCATTTGAACAAAGTTTATACCAGTCCATCCGCGTCCGTTTGCATATCGTTGATTCTCTTTCCATCATAGTTTTGCGCCGTCTTCGTTTGCAAAACCTGGGGAAATTCTTCCGTCTGCTGTAACAGAACCTGTTTTACTTGTAACATACCATTTTTTACCAGAATTATTATTTGTATTATTATTTGTTCCTCCAGAGTTATTATTTCCGCCTCCACTAACAGGGCTAGGATTACTAGCATAGCGATTATAATTTTGGGCTGCTCGAGTAGCATCATTTGCGGCCTGTTCAATTCCACTCCATATACTAATTACATCATTTAAACTTGCAATAAGAGCATCGTTTGCGGCAATTACTTCATCAATTTGTTTACCGTATTCTCTTTCAAATTCCTTAGCTGCGTCTAATGCTTTTTTGAATTCTTTCTTCATTGTTTCTTTTAAGTCTTCAACAGATTCTGCCGCCTTATCAGTCTCTTCGTCAATTGTTTCTGCAGTATCTACAACAACATCTTTAAAATCATCTGTTGATGTTCCTGCTGCATCCATGGCTTCATCTACTCGTTTTTTCCAAGCTTCATAAGCAGAACTTAATTGTCCCAATAAAGTTCCTTCTTCATCTGGCGTACCAATTGCTTGATTAAATGCAATTTGATATAATTGCATATCGTCAAATCCTGATTTAATTCCTAAAGTAGTTTCATTAAAACTTGTTAAGAAATCTTCATCGGCAGAAATTTTATAACCAGTAGCAGTAGAATAATTAGTTCAATCTTGAGTATAGATTTCATTGTTATTTACTAATGCATTGTTCATTTGCTCTGCGAAAATTGCCATTTTTTCATTATAGAAATTTGTAATTCTTTCAACTTCTGCTAAATAAGCTTCTTCTGAATCATATACTGATTTATCAATTGCGGCAATTTCTTCAGCTAAAGAAGTAGAAAGTTCAACGATTTGGCTTTCTAAGTCTTTAATATAATTAGTTGATAATTCTTGTATTGCATATAATTTATCTTCATAATTTTGTTGAGCACTATCAATATTATCTTGGTCAGCTGTATAAGTATAACTTCAGTTTCCTTCACTATCTCTAGTCATACGAACTTGATTTTTTGCGTTTTGCGCATCTTCTAATGCGATTTCCGCAAGTCTTAATTCATATTTTGCTCTTAAATAATCTAAATCATATTGACTTAGTTCAACTCCTGCTTCTTGTAAATCATTAATTTCTTTTTGAATATCTCTTAAAGCAGCTTTTGATGCAATATTATCTGTATCATCAATAGATTTAGAAATATCACGAGTTAATTTACTTAATTCATAAATTTGTTTGTAATCATCAAGATACATTTCATCAATTTCTTTTGTTTTTGCAAAATCATCTAATAGTGTATCCATGTCACCAAACGCCCCAGCCATAGCATTTTTAAAATTATCAATTGCTCTAGTTGTTGTTTGTTCAAAGGCATCATTTGCAGCCTGTAATGCAGCTTCTCAATCAGAAAGCATTTCATTCTCCGCGTCGCGCAACATTTCATTTGTTGCTTCAAGTTGCTCTTCTAATTTTTTCCTATGCTCCTCTGTAAGTTCTGGATTTAATAAAGCATATTGCAATTCTTTCTGTGTTTCTTTTAATGCATCAAGTTTTCCTTTGCTTACTGTTAATGCATCAATTGCATTATCAACTGCTATATCACTAAAAGATTCCATCATTTCATCAGTAATTCCTAAGACCTCTTGTCCTACAATTCCAATAATATTTTGATAACTTTCAAAAACCCCAGATAAATGATCGATTTTATCACTTTGTTTATCAAATTCTTCTCCAAGCGCTTCAAGGGCTTCCATTACTTCATTTCAAACGTTATCTCTGATTTCCGTTAATGCTTGATTTGTTTCAAGTAAACCATCTCTATAATCACGAAGAGTATTAACTTCTTCTTCTGTAAATTCCATATCGGCTAAATCTTCTGGTGTTAGGCTTCCATTTAAGAATTGACTAATTGCGTCATCTCCTAATCCATGCTCTGCAAATATATCATTAATTCCTTGTCTATATGCATCAATATTTCTCATTTGTGAAGCTGCTTGTTGACCTAAATTAGCAATTGATTCTGCTGCGTCATACGCGGCATCATCTAATTTTTCTAATAGATAATTTAGATATTTTAAATCATCATCGTTTACATTAATTTGTAAATCTACTTTATATTTAGTTTTTTCTAAAGCGGCATCATAAATTTGATTTTGAATATCTATAATTTCTTGTTGTTTATCTTTTAATAAATCATAAGTTTCTTCATATTGCTCTAACGCTTCCACGGCTGCTTCATTAGCACCATGTTTTTTCATATACTCATCGTAGTTAATAATTCTTCCAGCTTCATCAAATTCAGCTCCATATTTAGCAACTGCTTTTTTATCTTGAGCATAGAATTTTTCAATCTCTTTTAAGTATTGAGATTGTGCGGCTTTCATATCTTCAAGTTTTGCGATTTCTTGATCCATTAAAGCAAGTTTATCTTTTCCAAAAGCTCTATCTTTTGCTTTACCAAGAGCATCTAATTCTTTATTAATATCCTCAACAACATTTTTAATTTCATGATATCTTTCTGCTTCTTTTACATTTGAGCTACTGCCCTTTTTATCTGTTTTTCCTTTTGTGTTTGAGTAGGAAATTGCTCCTCCTCCACCTTTATAATTTGCACCTTTAATAACTGGAACTTGAGTTTTTGTTTTATTTGTTCAATTTATTTCTGGTAAAGGACCAACTTTAATATTTCCAGAAGTTGTCCCCTCAACCTCTTTCATTTCAATATCTGGGTCAAATCCCATTGAATTAAATAAACCATTTACTTGATCAACAGTAATCTCACCTTTTTCAAGCATTTTATTTAAAGAAGCAATATAACTTTCATCATTTAAATCAATATTTGCCCCAACTTCTAAATCATTAATATCTTGAGAAACGTCATTAATAATATTATTAGCAATTTCTTGAAAACGTGTTCTTGTTGCATCATCATCAATTTCAATATTTGCCACATAATCTTTTGCAGCTAAAATACCTAATTCTTCAAAACCTTCAACATTTCCTTCAACTAATTTATTAATTTCTTTTAAATTATCTTGGATAAATTTATTAGATACTTTAACTCCAAACACTTCTTGCATGCTTGCTTTAACTTCATTTAAAGCTTCTGCATATTCCATTGTTCCATCATTACCATCTTTTAAAATGGCATAATTATTTTCCCAATTTTTAGATAAAGATTCTAAACCTTTATTTACTTTTGCTTGAGCTAAAGCTAAACTTTGTAATGCTTTTTCATCATCTTTAATTGCACTTTTTTCAGAAACATGCGCTTCTAAAAGTTCAGTTGCAGTGTCTAATAAGTCATCTGATATTTCTAATTCTTTTTGTCTAGCATCAATATTAGAATCACTATGTGTATATTCTGTTATTTCACCAGTATCTTTTCAATCAATATCTCCATAAGCAGCAACAATAGAACTTAAATTATTTTCTATTTGTTTTGTAGCGTCAGATAAAGCTAAATTTTCTTTAACAATTGTATCAGTTAATTCTACAACATTACCAGAAAAATCAACATATTCACCCTTTTCATTTTTAGTCAAACCAGCTTGATCTGCATATGCTTGATATGCTTCATCTTTATTTTTATAATCTCCCCAATTTCATCCAGAATATGAAGATTTTAATAATTGTTTTTGTAAGGCATAAACGGCTTCTCCTCCAGCAGCTAAAACAGCATCCTCTACCAATGGTTCTAGATTATATTCATCTAATTTATCTCCAAATGTATTTGAGCCAACTGTTCTAAAAGTGCCTGATAATTCACTTTCTTTTTGTGCTTTTGTTAATTGTATGTCTCTAATTTTATCTCCAACTGAGCCCTCTACAATTTCTTTAGCCATTTTTTCATAATCTATTAATTCTGCATTTTCAGCATTTGAAAAATAATCTTTTAAAAATTGAGTTAATTCTTCTTCGTCTGGTAATGCAGTGTCCATATATTTATCAATAATTGATTGAACTGCGCCTTGAGCCTGTTCTGTAGTAATTAATTCAACTTCTTCTGTAGTTGATGTACCAGGAGTGCTACTTGGAGTATATTTTCAATAAGATTGAGTTAATTGTCCAACACCAATTTCTTTTCGCTTATCTGAAATTTCATTTGCTACTTCTTGCCTTTTAACATCAATTAAAGAAGCATTACTATATGCTGCAGTATTCTGTAAACTTTCTTTATTTCTTCGTTCAATTTCTTCTTTCGCAGTATCACTCATATAAGCAATACCTTGTTCATCTCATCTTAATTCACTTAATAGACCATAGTGGTCTAATAAATCAATAACCGTTTGATTTAGTTTATTTACTGCAGCTCACCATTCCGCAGTATCCTTTGTTAAATCAGATATTGCATCTCTTTGACTATCAATTTCTGACAATGCATTTGCAACATCTTTATATGCGTCTGCCGCATTGTCAGCCATTTCTTTTGCTTTTTTTCATTCTTCTCGTTCTTTTTTTAAAGCAATCGCATTTTTATTGATGGCTTCATAAACTATTTTACATATTGCAACAACAGCAGCAATTGCCGCAACCACTGCTAAAATTGGCCCAAGCGTTCCAAGTGAAAAAGTTTCTGCAACTTTTATACTTTTTGCATAATCACGAATTGCGCTTGCAGCTGTCTCTCATCCAAGTCCCTCTGCAATCTTAGCCGCAAATAGAGACATTGAAGACATTGATGCATTTAATTCTGAAATTGTTGTTGCATCTAGTGCAAATTTTAATGTCATTAAAACTGAGCTTGCAGTTCCAACTATCGCTGTAAATTTATCTCACCCTGATAAATCAGGATCTTTTAAAGTTTCTAAAGAACCCTTGATTGAATTTACAACTGTTGTAAAAGCAGTTAAGCCTTTTGCACAAGCCATCATTTTGCTACCTAAGGTAGTGACATGTTGACCAAGATTATTTAATCATGCTTTAATTTGATTATTAGCACCTTTCTCATTTAATACTGCAACTTGTTTTTCAACTTCTGCCGCACCAACATTTAAAGCTTTTTGTAATGCATCAGATATTTGCTGTCCAAGCTCATCTCCATATTTACTTTTAAATTCAGCCTCAATTTTCTCTCAATGCGTATCAATTGAACT
>JAEIGA010016979.1_pt1 | contig 11080 bp, 9 predicted proteins | sample 9270691 | NCBI WGS metagenome assembly JAEIGA01 (sample SAMN17057246, study PRJNA624740) | gut metagenome | biome: biome; isolation source: fecal sample | host: Bos grunniens | place: China: Xizang | collected 2019 | reverse complement strand
ATGTTCCTTGAAGGCCGAGGCTTGAACAGCTCATATGCAGTTTATCAGGATGCTACGGGCAGAGCACTTGAGCGTACACTTGCTCTCGGTATCGGTATCGGTTCTGGTTATATGTTCGAGACAACATTCGAGCGTGAGGCTGTTTCTGACCTTACAGGTGAGCGTGGTTCACTTATGGGTGCAGTACAGGGCTTGTTGCTTGCACAGTATGAGGTTCTTCGTGAGAATGGTCACACTCCTTCTGAGGCATTCAATGAAACTGTTGAGGAACTTACACAGTCACTTATGCCTTTGTTTGCAGCGAAGGGTATGGACTGGATGTACGCAAACTGCTCAACAACAGCTCAGCGCGGTGCTCTCGATTGGATGACTCCTTTCCACGATGCTATCAAGCCTGTAATGTATAAATTGTATGAGTCTGTCAAGTGCGGCGAAGAGGCACAGAGATCTATCGACTCTAACTCTCAGCCTGACTATCGCGAAAAGCTCAACGAGGAGTTGAAAGCTTTGCGCGAGAGCGAGATGTGGCAGGCTGGTGCGGTTGTACGTCAGCTACGTCCTGAGAACAAGTAATGGTATATCCTACGGTGACTGCACCGCAGGGTTCTTATGATAAATAGGGAAAGTCCTTCTGTTTTGTAGGGATTTTCCCTATTTTTTGCATCAATATGTCGTTAAATTTGTACAACTGAAAATGTAAAAGTTGAATTATAAGATATACGGCTATGAAAAAGTTTGTTCTGATACTTATGTCGGTTTTTCCTTTTGTGGCGTCAGCACAGTTTGACGATATTTACTTCGTGCCCGAAAAGGAGAAGAAAGTGGTTGTTGCAAGTAGTGCAAAGGATAATGCTTTTGTTGATATTGATAATTATGTTCAATATCTCGAAGAAGAAATCTATGATACCTACAATGTCGATGACCAATATGAATATTACGACGATGATGACTTCCGTTATTCAACCCGTATTATCCGTTTCCGCAGCCCGGGTACTCTGCTTGGCAGTAATCTTTATTGGGATTTGAGATATAACTGCGGAATAAACGACTGGCTGGTGTATGATAACGGATATTACCTTGATATATATCCTACATACAATAACTATTATTATTGGTCATACACTCCATACAACAGTTATTGGTCATGGAATACATGGCATAATACATATTGTCATTGGAACGATTATTATTGGGGCTATAATTACCATTATCCATCATATCATTGGAGTGGACATCATCATTATTATCACCATCATGGTGGTTATCACCCTCCTTATTTTGCTCATAACTCTTGGCGTCCTAAACACAAGGTTCAGACCAATATACCTGTGAACAGAGGAAACGGACGCCCTCTTGTTACAAGCAATCCAAGGAGAGAAAGACCGACAGGTACAACTGTCAATCGTGGCGGTAATACTTCAGTAGCCAGACCTGCCGGACAACCCACAAACCGTGTAGTAGGTAATGGTCAGGCAAGACCTGCCAATACAGTGAACAGCAGTCGTCCGGCGGTTGTAAAACGTCAGCCTGTTGAACAGACAACCGTAAACCGTGCTCCGAGCAGACAGGGTAGCACTGCTACGCAGAGTGTGAACAGACAGCCGACAACTCGTCCTTCCGGTACACCTGTAAGAAGTACAACAAATGTTGGTGCCGGACAACAACGTGGCTCTGCTGTAAATGTGCGTCCAAGCCAACAGCGTCCATCTGCACCTCAGCCTGTTAGAAGTAGTGTTAGCAGAAGCGGTAGTAACAGCTCTTCAAGCAGAGAGTATAATCGCCCAAGCAGTACAAGTGTTACTCGCCAGCGCAGCAGTTCTTCGTCGGTAAGCCGTCCTTCAAGCAGCAGCTCAAGTAGCCGTTCTTCGTCGGTAAGCCGTCCTTCAAGCAGTAGCTCAAGTAGCCGTTCTTCGTCGGTAAGCCGTCCTTCAAGCAGCAGCTCAAGTAGCCGTTCTTCGTCGGTAAGTCGTCCTTCAAACAGCAGCTCGGGTAGCAACTATACACGTAGCAGTTCTTCGTCTGGAAGCCGTCCTTCAAGCAGCAGTTCCGGCTCAAGAGGTGGTAGCTATCGCCGTTGATACAAAGCATTAATCTATTACTATGAAAAATACAAAAACCATGAAACGAATAATATATGCTCTTTTCTTTGTTTTGCCTCTAATGGCAAATTCACAGAATATGTATAACGTGGCCGGACTTCTTGAGAATGACCCTGTCGGTACAGCACGTTTTGTAGGTATGGGTGGTTCTATGGGAGCACTCGGTGGCAACATCTCGGTAATGGGAACCAATCCAGCCGGTACAGCTGTCTATCGTTCAAGCGATTTCTATATATCGGGAGCAATGGATATAGTGAACAATAAATCGGCATTCAATGGCACAAAGAATAAGGAGGGATACGTTGGCGCAGGATTGAGTAATCTTGGTCTTGTCGTGGCTTGCGATATAGAGGCTTCTCCTGTTAAATTTGTGAACTTGGGCTTGGATTATCATAGAAAAAGTAATCTGAAGAACAACTTTTTTATGAATGGCGATCCAAACGGTTTCTCTCAGCAATATGCGATTAATGACTTGTATTGGAGACTTTGGGATAACAATTATCAGCCTTTTGATATAAACAATATCAACTCCGACATGTATAGCGGTTTTAACCATAACTGGCTTGCCTTGCTTGCTGCCGATGTGGCTCTTTGTGATAAGGACGGAAATTTCCTCATACATCCTGACAATCATGAATTGGCGGGCTACCCTGTAGTCTTTCCCGATCAGGTCGATTATTATAGTGAACAGCGTGGTGGCGTAGATGTAGTGGATTTTAATATATCAACCAATATCGAGGACAGGGTCTATTTGGGTGCAACTGTTGGATATCACATTGTTGACTATTCACGTTATTCAAGCTATACGGAATCTGACTTTGTTGAAATGACCAGTTATTCGTTGGAAAACTATTATAATGTCAAAGGCTCGGGTGTCGATTTCAAACTCGGTGCAATTTTCCGCCCGTTCAAGTATTCACCTTTTAAGATTGCCCTTTCGGTACATACTCCTGTCTTATACAGGATGAGAGATTACTCTTCGGCGACAATGATTGGGCCTTATGGCACGGAATTTAGTACAGAAAGTAGTTCCTGCTATGGAGAATTGTTGGCTACTGCATATTCCTTGAAGACCCCATGGCGTTTTGGTACTGCAATGTCATATACATTCGGAAAATGTTTTGCGGTCAATGCGGAATATGAATATGCTGATGCGTCATCTTTGGCATTCTCTAAAAGAACCGACATCGGTGTATGTCAGAACGATGAGATATCGTATAATCTTAAGTCGCAGCACACATTCCGCGTCGGTGCAGAACTGACAGTGAAGAAGATTGCCTTGCGTGCCGGATATAACTATATATCTGCTCCATTCAGAAGTACTGCCTTCAAGTATATGCCTAATGCTACAACGGCTGATACTTCAACTGAATATCAGAACAAGTATGCTAAAAACATAGCTACTGTGGGTTTGGGATATGCCGGTAAAATAGTATACATTGATGTTGCATACATGTACCAGCATCAGAAGTCCGATTTCTACTCATACTATGATATGGACTATCCTGATTCGGAAAGTCGTGTGGCAAAGGTCAAGACTAACGGTCATTCAATAATAGCAGGCATTGGCATACGTTTCTGATGAAACTATTTCCTTTGCCAGAAATTGAATCCGGCATATATTTTTACATATCCGAATCCGTTGTGAATGGATAGAGCAGTCTTGTTGTATGAATAAGTGTGTGAAACAAGATATGCACCGGCATAATATCTGCCGTTGTTGTATCCCAACGCCAATCGTGAAATAAAGTCAACGTTAATGCTCGATATGAACTCCTTGCTTGTGCTCTTGCTTGGCATAAGCGAGGTGTTCTTGTATGCAATGGCCGGTGATACGGACATGCCTGCGAAAAAATTCCTTGCAAAGACCCAATTGTAGCTGTATCCGCAATTTATGCTTATGTCTTTATAATCGACACTCTTGAAGCATAAATCGGGGCTCATCAATCTCTCTATGTTGGGGTCCATCTTCTTATGGTCGAAAATGAATCTCTGCTCATTATAGCTTACACCAAGTATTAGCGAGCCTGCACTTTTGAGCTGGCTTGTCGATTTCCTGAATGTGGCAGGGAATGAGAACTTCTTGTAGTTGAAAACATAAAAGATGTTTGCTCCGACTTGAGAAACCTCAATGCCGTTAAGGTCGGTGTTGTAGTTTGTCAGCGGAAGGTCGTTTTCATAAAATCCTTTTATGTTACGTATCTTAAAACCATCGCTTCTCTTGCGGTAGAAAAGTTCAATACCGCCTCTTGATGCGTAAAGATTCAGCTCCATGTCAAATTCGGGTTGAACATTGTCAAAGGTGAAACTGTAGCCAACCAACAATCTTCTCCAACCGAAATATATTCCCAACTTGTTGTTTGATGTCGGGCTTATGGTTATGCTCTGTTCCTCGTTCTTTGTCGAAAAACGGTAGTATTCATAGCCGAATGTGTATTGTGGCATTACGGTAAGGTTGTATTTGATTGGGGCAACGTACGTCGTGTCCTGCTCAAGTGCTACATTTATGAAATTTACAACCTTGTTGAAGAAATTACCTTTTTTTGTGGAAACCGTTTCTTCATTCTGTAATGAGTCCGGTGCGACGGACACAGCACCTTTTGAATAAAAAGGTATGCTTGTCAATAATAAAAAGACTATTACGACTCTTCTGCTTAACAGTTTTATGTCGGAAGAAACGAAATGCATGTTATTACAATATCTTTCTCAGTATTTTGTCAAGAACCCAATTGGTAGGTGTGGCACTTATGCTGTCGCATGTGCATGTACCTTTGCCTTGCAGGTGCTCTACGATGTTCCTGATAAGCGGTAACTGCACATAAGGTGGGTTGGGGATATTGAAATGTCTTGTACCTTCAGAGTTGCGGAGCTCTATCGGCTCAAAGGTGAATACTGAAAATTTTATACTTCCTTTACTGCCGAATATCTCGATATGGTCTTCTTTTGATGATTCGTCCGAAACAAAGCACCATGAGCCTGATCCCGGTATGCCGGAGTCGAACATGAAACTTGCGCTTACTGTGTCTTCGGCTTTATACATGCCACCACGGTTTGTCGCAAAACCTTCGGCATACAGTATGCAACCGAACATCTCTTGCAATAAATCTATTTGGTGAGGTGCGAGGTCATAAAAATATCCTCCGCCGGCAATGTCGGGTATTACGCGCCAGGGCAGGTTTGAACGGTTGTAATCAAGGTCGCGCGGAGGTACGGCAAAACGTATCTGCACGTTAAGCACGTTGCCAATCTGTGGCAAAAGCTCCTTTACCTTCATGAAGTAGGGAAGGTAGCGGCGGTAATATGCCACAAAGCATGGAACGCCTGTCTCGCGTGATATTCGGTTTATGCGGGTACAATCCTCGTAACTGGCTGCAAGCGGCTTTTCCACATATACGGGCTTGCCGGCTTTCATTGACATTATTGCATATGTCGCATGAGAGGAAGGTGGTGTGGCTATATATACTGCATTGACTTCGGGGTCGTCAATGAGTGCCTGAGCATCGGTGTACCAATGTGTAATGTTATGACGTTTGGCGTAATTTTTTGTTTTTTCCTTGTCGCGTCCCATTACGGCAACAACCTCAGAACCTTTGACTAAAGGAAATGCCGGGCCACTTTTCTTCTCGGTAGCTTCGCCACAACCTATAAATCCCCATTTGATCGTAACATTCATAAGACATTAATTATAGAAATTCCATGAAATACCAAAGCAGATTATTGCAGGGTTCATGGGGTAGTGTGGCGCAAGGAAGTATTGCCTGTTGCCGATACCCGCATTTACATGGTAGTATTTTACATAAAAACGTGCTTGTTTCAACAAGAAGTTTGCATAGACGCTGGCTAACGGGTAGTTGCCTATGGCTATTTTGTTTTCCTGGTTCTGCTGTACAAACTGTCCGAGTGCAGGAGAGTAGTCGGGTGCGTAATACTTTGTGAAATATCTTGCATCTGCGCCAATTTCGGTATTGAGTACCTTTGCTATCTTGAACTTCAGGAAGAGGTTTGCATACGCATTTATCATAGGTAACGGCAGAATATCCTGGTTGCTGCTGTACTGGTATGTGACTTCTGTATTCAGGTTGAATATCTTGAATTTGAAATCCTGTTTCAATGTCGCAGAGAAAACCTGTATGTTCTTATCCTCCTGACGTACCTTCAGACGCCAAAGGTATTTGCCGACAGCGCTGGTAGGTAATGATTCGTTGGCAATGTATGTGTAATTCTTGATGTTCTCAAATCCGACGTTGATTCTTGTTCTCCATGAAGGTATTTCAAAACTGCCCTCAATGCGTGTCTTGAACTCTTTGTTGAGATCGTTGTCCCACCAGAAATGTTCTGAATGGTAGTGACGGTAGTAGAACGACGGACGATTGTTCTTTATGAACGCACTTCCTTTCAGCAGCATCTCTCTCTTCCACAGATTGAAATTGAATTCAATGTTTCCGTCAATGGAGAATGTTCCGAGCTCTTCACCTATAAGTGATGTTTCTCCTTTTACGTCGTATTTAATATGTTTATACTGGGAACTTGATATTATACCTCCTACCGAAAGTATGTGCTCGTTATAGTTTCTAACAAACTCCTTTCGGCCGACTGCTGTGTCAGGCAGGGTGTATCTGTCGTATGTATATGATGCAAATGCCGTTATGTCGGCAAATGCATATTTGCTGAATCCTTCGCACAATGAAAACGCAAGATAGTTCTTTATTTTCAGGTTCGTTGTTGCATCAACTGAATCGTATGGAAGGAAATTGTCGGCATAATAGTTGTTTGCCACTTTATGATTTATAAAGTCGTGCCCATGATGTTTTATGTCTAACGTATGGGTTATTCTTGCCACACGTACAAATTCATTCTTTACAGAGTCTTTTACAAGCCCGGTGCTGTCGGCAACCATCTTCTCACGATAGAATCCCATATTGTATCCGTGTGTGAAGAAACCCTCCCATAAATGGTTCTTGTTCCATGATGCATAAAGGTGGACTGGAATATCTGATGTTGTGAAGTTGCTGTTCATGCCGTCCGTCTCTTCGGGACGTGTTATATATCGGTCATCAGTTATTCCACCATTCTCGGCTTGCTTCATGCGGTAATGGCTGGCAAGCAGGTGATAGTCGTATCTGTCGCTCTTGAAGTATGAGAAAATGGAGAAATTTACAAGTGATGTAGCCTGTTTGTCATAACGTCCGCGTGCATATAGGTAGTCAATCATGAAGCCTATGCCGAATTTCTTGCCGGCATTTGTCGAGAAATATGCCTTGAAACGGTCATCTCCATTCAACCTGTTACCCGAAGTGTGGTAATTCAGGTTGGTGTATGGCGATTTTGTGTCAATAAAGAAGAATTTGTTCGGACGTTGGTAAAAATAGTCGTATGGTTGTGTGAAATCGAATTTTGTTGTGGTCGGACGATTAAAGAAGATTCTCGTTTGTCGTGGGGTACCCATGTTTCCGAGAAAGTTGTATTCTCCATTCATTCCTTCGGTCAAATGCCAGTTCTGGAACATGAACTGTAAAGTATCGGCATCGACAGGGATTACCTTTCCCGAATGTTCGTCAACATGCCATTGGCGAATATCTCTTGGAACTTTAAGCTCTGTGCTTGTTGAGTCTTTGGGGTTATTCCTGAATGGATTGAATATCTCGCCACTGCCAATTCCTGCCTCTTTGCTCTCTTCGTGCTGGTGCTGTTGTGTCACCTGACCCCAAATGGCGACAGGTAACATACATATAAGCAGTATGATTATTCTTTTTATCATTTTCCTTTTTAGAACCTCAATTGACAAAGCGTAGTATGAATTCAAAAATTTTTAGTGTAAGCGCGGTAGCTCCGGCATAAAAGAATGCCTTGCAGTCGGCAGCCCACATGATTACCGTAACAACAGTTGCTATAAGAAACAATGCGTTGAGTATATATCTTATCTTGTCTATAGTTCTCATTTCTTGCCCAATCGTTCTTCAAGTTCCTTTGTCAGTGCCTCTTTCAATTCAATTGTCCTGCGACGGAATTTTCCTTCGAATTTTTTTAGCGTACCTTTTTTGTTTATGGCATTCTCGTCGGTAATCCACTCTTCGGCTTTCATCTTCAGGCCACCTTTGTCGTCCTCGTCATCGTACCAATAGGTTATACGTGACATGTTGAATGTGCAGCTGCCGTCATTTGCTGTAAGCGTCAGGTAGTAGTATATTCTTGCACGTTCAAGAACAAAGGCTGTGCTCTTGAATGTTATATATTCTTCGCCTTTCAGTATTATTGTGCCCGGAACTTCGCTGTTGAATCTTTTTACTGAAATTACTCTGGGCTTTACAAAACGTTCCTTTGTCCAGGCGTTTATGATGTTCTCAACCTCTTCTGCGGTATATCCGTCTGCCGGAATGGTCTCTTCAAAAGTAACCTTTCCATTTTCTAATGTGATGGTTCCCAAGTTGTTGAGGTCGATATCGCTTTTCGATCTCTTTATCAATTGTGCCTGCGCAGACAGCATTGTAAACACAATAACTGCGAATGTTAAAAATCTCTTCATGGCGTAATTATAATTTATTTATAAATTATTTTGCGAAGATAATATAAAATATAAAGAAAACAACCATAAAAATACGTTCAATTCATTTCTTGCCTGTCGTAAGGTGTTAAAATGTTCGTTTATGGCCCTCTGTTTCAAAAAAGAGGGCTTAATTTTGTTTATGCACGTAACTTGTATTAATTTTGTATTGTTGTAAAATGATGCTTCATAATAAGTCAAGCAATATCAAAGAATACGAAAATGGGTAAAAAGAAAGGCTTGAAAAGGGTTGTAATAAACTTGCTTGCCATGTTGGCGGTTGTAGTGATAGTTCCGACTGTGGTGCTTGTGTGGCTCGATTGTTATACAAATCATGGCGAATCATGTGTAGTGCCTAATATCTGTGGAATGCAACTTGATGATGCGAAGGAGTTGCTTCGCGGTCGTAATCTCGATCTTGAAATTGTCGATTATAAATACAAGAAAGGCGCGGCAGAAAATGAGGTCGTTGAACAACGTCCTGTTGCCGGAGCAAAGGTGAAGGAGGGACGCAAGATAATGCTTGTGATGAGTTCTCTCAACAAACCTATGGTTTCATTGCCGAGTGTTACGGATAACTGTTCTTTGCGTGAAGCCGAAGCTCGTCTGAAAGCCTCAGGCTTTGTCATATCAAACGTGTTGTATCAGGACGGTGAAAAGGACTGGGTATATTCGGTGCTTTGCGACGGAAAGGAACTTTTTAATGGCGAGAACATTGCTCGCGGCTCAAGTCTTGTCCTTGTGGTCGGTAATGGTAATGACCCCATTCGTGAAGAATCTGTAATTGATAAAGGTTATTTCGAGTAAATGAAGGATTTTGACAATATGGACGAACTCGTTCAGAATGTTGACGAGGAGTTTGAAATGGAGGAAACTCTCTTTCGAGAAGTGCGTATCACTGTCGATAGAGGACAGACACCTATCAGAATAGATAAATTCCTCATAGACCATTTAGCCAACACTTCACGCAATAAAATTCAGCAAGCGGCAGATGCCGGTGCTATCACCGTTAATGGTAGGGTGGTAAAAAGTAATTACAAAGTAAAGCCTCTTGAAGAGGTCGTGATTACTTACGACACTCCTGCGTACGACAACAGCATCGTACCCGAAGACATTCCTTTGGATGTCGTGTATGAGGATGATGCCCTTATGGTCGTGAATAAACCTGCCGGTCTGGTTGTGCATCCCGGTTGTGGCAACACACATGGCACGTTGATAAATGCTGTTGCATGGCATCTTAAAGATAATCCCGATTTTGACCCCAACGACCCGCAAGTGGGTCTTGTGCATAGAATAGACAAGAATACATCAGGCCTCCTCGTTGTTGCAAAGACCGCTTTTGCGAAGGCTCATCTTGGCATGCAGTTCTTTAACAAGACAACAAAAAGAACATATAATGCAGTGGTGTGGGGTAATATAAAAGAGGATTCGGGAACGGTCGTAGGTAATATAACACGCAATCCACGCAACAGATTGCAGATGTGTGTGTCGCCTGATGACACGATAGGCAAACATGCAGTTACGCATTACAGGGTACTCGAAAGGTTGAGTTATGTTTCATTGGTGGAATGTAACCTTGAAACGGGCCGTACACACCAGATAAGAGTACACATGAAGCATATAGGTCATATCCTGTTCAACGATGATGTGTATGGTGGTGACGAAATCCTAAAGGGTACTAATTTCAGCAAGTACAGCCAGTTTGTGCGTAACTGTTTCAAGATGTGTCCGCGTCAGGCTCTTCATGCCAAGACTTTAGGTTTTGTGCATCCTGTTACCGGAGAGATGATGTTCTTCGATTCTGAACTGCCGGCTGATTTTGTATCAATGGTTGATGCGTGGCGTCGCTATTCAAGTGCAAGCGCTGCATATATGGATTGAAAGGCTCTCCTCAGATTTTCAGGTTGTCGATTTCTTTCTGCACCCCGTCAAGGAAACGGGCTGCATGCGCGCCGTCCATCTGTGTGTGGTGGAACTGGAACGATATGGTAAGCGTGGTCTTGAAAAGGCCGCGCTTGTATTTTCCCCAAATCAGGAACGGGTTATTGAAAATACCGCTATACATGCCTATGGCGCCGTCTATCTCATATTGCGCCAAAGCCGATGTTCCAATGACCATGCTTTCGGGTAAATCGTGGTTTGTGCAGGTTGTGGCAACCTGCTTGGTCAGTCTCAGATAGCTGTTGTTGAATGAGTCGAGGTCGTCGCTGAAAGGAATATCGCATGAACTGACTTCACCTTTGACGTCTGCAACAATTGTATTGACGGCGATGTCGTCGTATTGCATGAGCTTGTTACCGACCGGGAGCATATAGAACTCCTTGATGCTGCTTGCGGCTTTGCCTATGCACCAGCACATCAGCATGTTGAATTTCAATCCCCTTTTTCGGCTTATCCTTACAAGACGTTGTACGTTCAGTTTCTTGAAGAAGGTGACCAT
>JAEIGA010016978.1_pt1 | contig 11080 bp, 9 predicted proteins | sample 9270691 | NCBI WGS metagenome assembly JAEIGA01 (sample SAMN17057246, study PRJNA624740) | gut metagenome | biome: biome; isolation source: fecal sample | host: Bos grunniens | place: China: Xizang | collected 2019 | reverse complement strand
TGAGCATCAAAACGGGGCGTTGGCACATATATGGCATCGGCTTATGGATGGGCACTACCATGGTAACTACAAGCAACATCACCATAATGTATGGGATTATACATTATGGTGGATAACGTTACATCTATATCAATAGCTTTAGCCGTCAATGAAAGGGTAATCGGTTCGAGACATGAAAACTTAGCAATAGTACTTCTTTTAGTCGCGCTTCCAAGTTTCTATAGAAAGATTTTAATTCAACCAACGGGTGTCTCGTGATATAAATTTATTTCACTGATTGTGATATTTTAGAAATAGCCCTAAATTATATGTTATTGCAAATATTCAAGAACGGCTATTTCTAGACTGGTAGCAGAAAGACTTAGAAAATGGTATGTAATTTATCGAAGAAAATAAAGGGAGCCTTTGAAAAATGTATTAGTTGTGTAATAATAAATGAAGTAGTTTTCCGTTTTGTGATACAAATATTTGATATTATGAGCGTGAAAGAAAAATCTCTGCCCTCGTTGGCAGCTTGTTTGGCAATGGATGCTGTGGGTATGGCAAGCTATTTTTTACCCCTTGTGGGCGAAACCTTCGATGCCTTTTGGGCCATAGTGGCTGCCGTGGTATTCTACCGATGGTTTCGCTCTCCCATAGGAACAGTGGCTACGGCAGTCGAAGAACTGTTGCCCAAAACCGATATTGTGCCGATGTTTACTATTGCCTATTTCTTTTTTAGGAGAAAGGCTATCAAAAACCAAGTATAATGAATTCAATTGTGAAAATTATTGTGTCGAAAAAGCCGAAGATGCAACACACTGTGGTTGTAGCCCTGTGAGGTTTATTGTTTAACTATCATTTTCATAATATCTTTCAGCCTGAAAAGGCGTAGTCCGAAGAGCATTGCCATCATGGCCACGCCTACCATTACTATATGCCATACCCAATTTAGTTCAAGGTGTTTTAGTTCAAGGTTGATACCAAGTATCATACCTATATATACAAATAGGCGTAGAACTGTGTGCCAATGTATTTTGAAATGGAATATTCTTATACTTACTACCATTTGGGCTACAGCCACAAAGGTTTGAGCTGTAAGGCTTGCCCATGCTGAACCCGATTCGGCATAGTGTGGTATAAGTACAAGGTTGATGACGATATTGATAGCTAAAGTTATTGCTGAAAGGATATTTAGTTGACGAAGACTATTGTTGGCCGTAAGCAGGGTGCCAAATACGTAAGTAACCGATATAGGGATAAAGCCAAAGACGAGTATGCGAAACACTGCAGCCGATTGCTCAATATGGCTGTCGTATAGTACCTTCATTAGTTCACCACTAAGGCTCGAAAGGGTTATAGCTATACCTGATGAAAAAGCAAATACACATACAAATACATCCCGCGTAATAGGTCTTATATCTTCTTTGTCCTTCAGCATCTTGGCATATATCGGTAGCAGTGGTACTGATACTAAGTAAGCTAACATCACTAAAGCATCTAGTAGTCTATAGGCACTGGCATATACACCTGCCGAAGTGCTACCTGAAGGTAAAATACGTTGTAGCATAATAGGATCGATACGGTTGTACGAAGCCATCAGTAGTACTAGTAATGCAAAAGGCAGACTTCGCTTGATAATGGCTATGCTGAATGGCAAATTGAGGCTGAGTTTTCGTAACTTGGTTTTTCGAATAAGTATCACTAATGCTACACAGGTAGTGATAAGGTATGAGAGGGTTTGAGCTCCAATAAACCATTCGATTTGGAAAGGTTTATTGGTAATATTACCCCAAAGTAAGAGACTGCAAAATATTATCATCAATACTCGATCCATAACCGATAGAAGACTGTCGGTCTTAAACATAAGCAATCCCGAAAAGTTAGATCGAAGGTATAGAATCAGTGAATTGAGGAATTGATTCAGACACAACCATGCTAGCAAGAAAAATTCTCGCTCATTGTAACCGATAATCCATCCAACTGTAAAAGTAATTGCTAAGAATAGTAAAAACAGTATAAACTTTATTCCTAATATTCCCGAAAGATGTTTGCTTATAAGTTGATTGTGTTGTGCAATATTTTTGTTGTTGAAGTTGGTTACACCCAAGTCAAGCAATATATTGAAAATATAACTAAAGTTGAATATAGCAAAATACAACCCAAATTCTTCGGCACCTACGGCGTTTTGAACACCCACATCAACACCCAAAATCCAAAATGGTTTTATAAGAATATTGAGCAGTAAAAACAATAATATACTCGAAAAAAGTTTCTTGTGCATATGCATTATCGAAATTTATTTCATAATAACTATGAATTTAAACTTTTATTTTCATTGCTTGCAAATATATGATAAGTTATTTCTGTTTTATTTGTTAATATTCTTATTTACAAGTTGTTTTGTATAAAATTTGTCTGTGCGATAGGTTGGAATGTATAGTGCTTGGATATATTTTTGACTATAAGACAAGGTTGTTATTTTTATCTAAGTAAGAAAATATTTTTATATGTCAATAATTTTTAATACTTTTGCAATAATTTTTAGGTTGATTATCGAATACTCGACCAAAGGTTATAAATTGTTAGCAAGGCAATAAAATAGAAAGATTTGCATTATAAACACGTATAAATAAAACACGAAATAATGAAAAAAACGTTTATAGTATTATTGTTTGGAGCTTTGATGGTTAATGGTTTGAAAGCTCAGAAAGTAAATGAAGACCCTATAGTAATGGAAATTGGTGGTGAGAAGATAACACAGTCGGAGTTTATGAAGAATTTTCGCCAAGCCAATACTATTGGGGATAATGCTACTGCGGCTGAAAAGCGTAAAGCATTGAATGACTATATTGATTTATTTGTCAATTTCCGATTAAAGATTAAAGATGCTTTGGTAGAGCGTTACGATACTATTGCTGCGTTTCAAAATGAATACAAAACTTATCGTGATGAGCTTGCTGCTCCATATCTTATAGATTCAAAATTGTTGGAAGATATTTTGCAAGAGGCATATCGTCGCAATCAGCAGGCTGTACGTGCTTCTCATATAATGGTGGCTTTGCCCAGAAATCCCTCACCTGAAGATACATTGGAAGCATATCAAAAAGCAATGGATATATATGAGCAAGCTATTAGGGAGGGTGCAGACTTTAAGAAGTTAGCGATAGCACTGTCTGAAGATCCTTCGGCAAAAGACCATGTTTCGCCTAAATCTGGACAAGAGATGAAGGGTAATGGTGGTGATTTGGGATATTTTACTGTTTTTGATATGGTATATCCTTTTGAAGAAGCTGCTTTTACTATGCAGGTGGGAGAGATATCCAAGCCTGTGCGTTCAAGTTTTGGATATCACATTATCAAGTTGGTTGATAAGGTTTCCATTTATGGAAAATCATCAATACAACACATTTGGGTAGGTTCGGTATCTGAAAAAGATGAGAATCGTATGGAGAGTAGAATTAATGATGCATATCGTAGACTTTCGGAGGGGGAAGATTTTAATAGAGTAGTTCGAGATTGTAGCGAAGACAGAGCAACTATTCCAGTAAATGGACTTATTGAAAATGTGCCAATACAACGAATGGTACCCGAGTATGTAAGCAAGATAGCCGAACTGAATGTCGGAGAATTTTCAAAGCCTTTCAAAACAATGTATGGTTGGCATATAATAAAAGTAGTTAAGAAGGATACCATTGCACCATTTGAAGATATGAAACCATTCTACAAACAACGTATCTCTCGTGACCAAAGAAGTAAGCAACCACAAAATGTGTTTGTTGAAAATATGAAAGAAAAGTATGGTTTTGTTGATTATGTGACTAAAAACAAAGAAGCTTTTGATGAGTTGTTGTCATCTCTTACCGACTCGGTATTTCTTGAAGCATGGAAGGCTCAGCCTCTTAAAGGTGGTGATAAGGAGTTGTTTTCTTTCAGTAAGAAAAAATACACCATGAATGACTTAGCAAAGTATATCGAAGAAAATCAAAAGAGACGAGTTAAGCAGCATAAAGCTATTTTTCTAAAAGACCAATATGATGCTTTTGTAAGTAGTGAAATTATTGAGTATGCTGATAGTAGATTGGAACAAGATTATCCCGAATTTGATGAGTTAGTAAAAGATTATCGAAATGGATTATTGATATTTGCATATAACGATGAAAAAGTATGGTCGAAGGCCATTGTTGATACAGCCGGTTTGAGAGAGTTTTATGAAATGGAGAGTCAAAAACATAATATGAGTAATCCCGAAGAGTCCATATATTTTTGGAAACAACGTGCTGATGTGATGACAATAAGTGTATTCGATTCTAGTTGTATAGATGTTGCAAAAGCAATGAAAGTTGTGGAGAAGAATGCTTTCAAAGAGAATATGACTAAGGATAAGATGTTTGACTTGTTGATGAAAAAATTAAACAAGAAGAAATGTATTATAGATCCTCCGATGTATATAAGAAATGTAAGAGTTGAAAAGGACAACAATGATGTTATCACATCCGATCAGTTTAAAAAAGGTATCTATTCTGTCAAGACCCAAAATGGTAAAGGTTATATAATAATAGTAGTAAAAGATACAATAGACCCTGTATTGAAAACGCTTAAGGATGCTAGAGGATACTACATAAACGATTATCAAAATTATCTTGAAAAACAATTGGTAGAACAGTTGCGAAGCAAATATAAAGTGAAGGTTTATAATGATAAGATAAACGAAATAGTTTATTAAGCACTAATATGAAGAAACAAACATTTTGGATATATGTAATAGCTTGTTTTTGTCTATTTGTTGCGTGCAAAAATGTTGACAAAGAAGAACCACTGTTGAGGGTTTTTGATAATTATCTATATCCATCGGATATTGAAGGATTGGTAAGGGGTAATATATCTTCTGAAGATAGTATAGCCATTGTAGATAATTATATCAACCAATGGATACAACAGATGGTGGTATTAGATAAGGCAAAGAATAATATAACCAAAAGTTTTGACAAAGAGTTACAGAACTACAAAAACTCGTTGATTACATATGAGTATGAGCAAACGATGATAAAGCAACTATTGGATACTATGGTGTCGGATGCAGAAATTCAACAATATTATGAGGCTAATAAAGAGAATTTTGTATTGAAAAATAATATTGTTAGAATGATATATGTGAAGATAGAGAAGGATTCACCATCAATGCCGAAGATAAAAAGGCTGATGTTCAATAGTAAGGAATTTACTGATGACGTATTGGTGGAAATTCAGAAATTGGCGTCAATTCATGCAAATGAATATTTTTTTGATGCACAGGTATGGATACCTTTTAGCGATTTTCAACGGATTGTCCCTGTGGATACTTACAATGAGGAACACTATATTAAGCAAAATCGCAATATAACTATCACTGATGATACTTCGGCATACATAGCTCGTATATTAGAGTTTAAGATAGTTGACGATATATCCCCTCTAAGTTTTGAATATGGAAATATAAAAAATATAATACTAAATAAGCGTAAGATTGATATTATAGATAAAATGCAGCAAGATTTGTTGAGAACGGCTGAAATAGAAAACAATATTGAACGCTTTTATGAACGTCCTATAGTCGAAGTTGAAAAAACAGAAGAATAATATAATTGAAAAATACTAAAAACAAATTTATTTGGTTACTATAAGATTAGTTACATTGTATAAAAAGAATAAGTCAATGAATAGAAAAAGAATAATTTTTAGTGCGTTGTTGATATGTATTTTTGTTGCTAAAGGTCAAGATAACAAAGGAGTGATGATAGATCAGGTGGTAGCAGTGGTTGGGAAAAACATTATCAAACATTCTGACATTGAGAATAATTATGCACAGATGCGTGTGCAGATGGGTTACGATAACGCATTCAATAATCGTTGTGCTATACTAGAAAGTTTATTGATGCAGAAACTTTTGTTGCATAAAGGTGCTATAGATAGTGTAGAGATTCCGGATCAATATGTTGATGCTGAAGTGGATCGTCAATTGAAGATGAGACTTAAATATTTTGGTTCCAAGGAAAATATGGAAAGAGAGTCGGGACAAAAATATGAAGATATAGTTGACTCGTACAAAAAAGTAATGTCAGAGTACTTTATGGCACAGCAGGTAGAGAGTGGCGTGGTTGAGAATGTAAAGATAACACCTCGCGAGGTTACGGATTTTTTCAATAGTATCCCTGTAGATAGTTTGCCTATAATAGAAGCCGAATACGAAGTATCGGAGATTGTTATAAGTCCTAAGGTGAATGAAGCGGAACGCGAGAGAGTTCGCTTGGAACTAAATAAGCTTAGAGAAAGAATACTTAAAGGAGATAAATTTTCTACATTGGCTACCCTTTATTCCGAAGATCCCGGTACTGCAAAGAAAGGTGGGGAATTGGGTTTTTTTACCAGAGGAGAGATGGTGGGCGAGTTTGAGGCTGCAGCTTTCGCTCTAAAACCTGGTGAGGTGTCGCCTGTTATCGAAACAAAATATGGTTTTCATATTATACAACTTATAGAACGTCGTGGCAATATGCTTAATGCACGTCATATACTATTGTCGGCTAAAGCTACTCCTGAAGATTTGGTCGCGGCACATAAACGTTTGGATAGTGTTGTGAATGAGGTTAGGAATGGAAAACTTTCGTTCGAAGAAGCAGCGCGTAATTTTTCTGATAGTCAGACAAAGATAGAAGGAGGTGTGGTAACTAATCCTCAGACCGGTAATAATCGTTTCTCGGCAGATATGCTACGACAAGTATTTGTTGGGGTGAATATTGAAAGAATGACAGAGGGTGAGATATCGGGAATTATATCGTCCAAGAACGATATGAACCAAGATGTATATAAGGTAGTGAAGTTGGTACGTGTTATAGAATCGCACAAAGCAAATTTGGTTGATGATTATGATAAGATATATACCATAGCATTGCAAAATGCCAAAAACGAAAAGTTGTCGGATTGGGCAGAGAAGATGATAAAAAATACTTACATCAAAATTAACGACGACTACAAAGATTGTGATTTTAATTTGAATTGGTTGAAAAAATAGATGCTATGAATACATTATCAGATAGTGCAATAGTTGATAGCTTGGTAAAGAAATATCAAGAGTTGAAAGCCGAGATAGGAAAGATTATTATTGGGCAAGACAAGGTTGTAGATAGTTTATTGGTTTCGATATTTACAGGTGGTCATTGCTTGTTAGTGGGTGTTCCAGGGTTGGCAAAAACGTTGATGATAAATACACTATCCAAGGCATTGGGCTTGGAGTATAGTCGTATTCAATTTACACCAGATCTTATGCCTTCTGATATTATAGGTGCTGAGATATTGGACGAGAACAGAAAATTTAAGTTTGTGAAAGGTTCGGTATTCGCCAATATAGTACTTGCTGACGAGATAAATCGTACTCCCCCTAAAACTCAGGCTGCACTATTGGAAGCAATGATGGAAAAATCGGTTACTGTATCAGGGGTATCTTATAAACTGAATGAGCCTTTCTTTGTGTTGGCAACTCAAAATCCTATAGAACAAGAAGGTACATATCCTTTACCCGAAGCTCAGTTGGATAGATTTATGTTCAATGTAAAACTTGATTATCCTACATTTGAAGAAGAACTAGAGATAGTGAAAACTACCACTATTGATAGAGCCGATAAGATAAGAGTAGTGCTTACTGCCGATGAAATATTGAATTATCAACGAGTGATACGTAGGCTTCCGGTACCTGACAATGTATATCGTTATGCTGTGAGTTTGGTTGCCAAAACACGTGTATCGGGCGACGATGTTCATCCGTATGCAAAGAAATATATATCGTGGGGTGCAGGTCCCAGAGCATCACAGTATTTGATAATGGGTGCCAAAACCAATGCGGCACTTAAAGGAAAATATTCTCCCGATATCGAAGATGTAAAAGCTGTTGCGGTTGAAGTATTGCGTCATAGAATTGTACGTAATTACTATGCCGAGGCAGAAGGTATATCAACGGATGCTATTATAAAGGAATTGTTGGATAAATAGTATTTACTGTATGAAAAAGAAAGTTTTGTTAGGTGTATTGGCTACTGTGTGTGCTATGTTTGCATGTGCACAGAGTGCTATATATTATCCCAATATAAAAACATTGAAACCTAGCGCCGAAACAGGATTGTTAGAGCCCGAATCCTTTGTACTTTTGTTGGATTTTCCTCAAGGACAGCCAACATACAGCATTGAAGATATTGATTTGTTGGACTCGGTTTATCGTGTTGCTTTTTCACGAACCAATCCCAAGATGTACACATTTGTTATAGAAGGCTATGGCACTGCCGCTGATCAGGATTTGGTAAAAAGTAGGGTAGATGGTGTGTATAAGTATTTTACGGGACGTTGTGATGCTCAGTTTATGATACGTATAGCACCCAATCCGATCTCGTCTTCATGTTCGGGCGATTCGGTGGAGATAGTACGTTACGAAGTACCTGCCGACAGAAAGTATTACGATATTGCCCAATTGCCTCAAAGCAAACAAACTTTCAACAAAATACCCTTGCAAGATAAGGTGATGATTACTATAAGTAATAATCCCAAGGCGTGTATTGGTGATTTTGAAGGTTGTAACCTTCCATCGAAAGATTCGATAATACGCTCATACTACTCGTCTGTAACATTGGCTAAAGGTTCGTTGTTGAAGATAAAAAATACCAAGGCCAAATGCCCCGACGATGTGGAGTTTTCGATAGAAGAACATCTTAATTATAGGGAGATATTGGATAAATACTTCCTCGTGCCACACAAAAGGCAGATAATAATACAAACCGGTTTCATAGTGCTGCATAGTAACTATAAGAGAGATTACAACGAGTGTTCGCAAGCACTTCCCGATTCGATATTTGTAACCTTCCCCGTAACTCAGGATCAGTTTGAAAACAAGATAAGAATATTTGCCAAAAAGTATAGCGATAAAGGTGTAGAATACCGTAGTTTACCTACCAAGAAATTGCCCTCAAAGGTGTCGCTAAGCGTACAAGCCAATATCAATCCCACTCAGATAGATACCATATTCCTTGGCAAGCGTATAAAGGTGGAAGAGGTAGATGATTACTTCTATAGAGTGAAAACCGATGCCGAAGAAGGTACCATCACTGTTGGCGACAAGTTTTACAAAGCCTATCGGATAGATAAAGAAGGTAACTACGAATTGAAGAAACCTTTGCGTGCATTGTTCAGAATGGAAAACGATGCCGAAGAGGAAGAGATAGAAGAAACCAAAACAAACAAAAGATATGCTGATGATGAGGAGATAGAATAACTCTATTATATTCCATTTCATACTTAAGATTAAAAACATATATTGATATGTCGAATTACTTACAGTCAAATGTAACCAAAGTTACTACTCATGTGCTACGCAACATGAAACAAAGTGGCGAAAAGATAGCAATGCTTACGGCCTATGATTATTCTATGGCGCGTTTGCTCAACGATACAAAAATTGATGTAGTATTGGTTGGCGACTCGGCTGCCAACGTTATGGCAGGTTATCAAACCACGCTGCCCATCACCCTCAACGAGATGATTTATCATGGTGCGTCGGTGGTGCGTGCCATAAGCAGGGCATTGGTGGTGGTGGATTTGCCTTTCGGAACCTATCAGGGTAACTCCAAGGAAGCGTTGGCCTCGGCTATACGTATAATGAAAGAAACGGGTGCCGATGCCGTTAAGCTGGAAGGTGGAATAGAGATATTGGAGTCGGTAAATCGTATTCTTACTGCCGGAATACCGGTGATGGGGCACCTTGGACTTACACCACAATCTATCAACAAGTTTGGAACCTACAACGTAAGAGCTACCGAAGAAGCCGAAGCCAAACGACTTATCGAAGATGCTCATATATTGGAAAAAGCAGGTTGCTTTGCACTGGTGTTGGAAAAAATTCCTGCCAAATTGGCTGCACAAGTAACCAAAGAGATAAAGATTCCTACCATAGGCATAGGTGCCGGTCCCGACGTTGACGGTCAGGTGTTGGTATTGCACGATATGTTGGGAATAACACAAAAATTCTCTCCACGTTTTCTTCGTCGTTATCATGCTATAGGCGAGGAGATAACAAATGCCGTAAAACAATATATATCTGATGTGAAGTCGATGGATTTTCCAAACGAAAAAGAACAATATTAATATAATCTCTAAATTTTACAACTATGGAAATAACCTTTCTTTGTTATCCCAAATGCACCACTTGCCAAAAGGCAAAAAAATGGCTCGACGATAACAACATACCCTATACTCAACGCCACATAGTGGAGCAAAACCCTACTGCGGACGAGCTTAGGCAATGGTATGACCGGAGTGGTTTGCCACTGAAAAAATTCTTCAATACAAGTGGACTTATGTATAAGGATTTGAAGTTGAAAGATCGTTTGCCGGCAATGACTGATGAGGAACAGCTTGAACTACTATCCACAAACGGCATGTTGGTAAAACGCCCAATGATTATTGGTACAAACAAAGTGCTTGTGGGATTCAAGGAAACGGAATGGAAAGATACGCTACTTGATAATTAAATGATATTGGCGGATTTTGGATTTTGATTCAAAACCCGCTTTTTTCGTCTATCCGCCTCACCACACTTAGCCATCATAAACCCCACACTTACGACCCAAAAGTGCCATACTTACGACCCCTAACTCCCATACTTTTGACCCCTAAGTATGGTGCTTTTTCCGGTGCTTATCCCCATATATCCGTACGGGCGAATGCGTATTCGCAAAACAAAACTGCCACAGAATGTAACGGTTTTGTTTTGTTGAAAAGAAGAAGAGCCGCCAAATAAATCAACTGTTCGGAAATTCCGAACAGTTCAAATGGACGGAAATCGTAGTACAAAACGAGACTGTGAAATATTGGGCGAATGCGATTCGCCCCTACGGTAAAATGCCTCCCGAGGCAGACAAATCTCCCTCCCGAGGGAAATTTTCATTTAGGAAAACCAACATTATTATGCAGACAATAATAATGTTACACCACCATTATGAATAAGAAGATTGGAGGCTTAATCCTATCCGAAATAATCCATTGTCAGGCAAAAAACTTTTGTTAAATACCGTGTTGTTGCATG
>JAEIGA010016977.1_pt1 | contig 11080 bp, 5 predicted proteins | sample 9270691 | NCBI WGS metagenome assembly JAEIGA01 (sample SAMN17057246, study PRJNA624740) | gut metagenome | biome: biome; isolation source: fecal sample | host: Bos grunniens | place: China: Xizang | collected 2019 | reverse complement strand
TCCAAGGGAAAAGTATCTGGCGCCGAAAAATACAAATACGACGGACAAGAACGGATTTTCTTGCTTCCACAAGTTTGGTTTACTATCAGTGGAATGTGCGATTTTACACCAGAAGCAAAAGACGTTGCAAAAATCGCTATGGATTCCATGATTGAAAAATTAGAAACAGAACACGGCTTGCTAAAAGTGCTTCCTGGTTTTAACAAGTTTGACCCAAGCTACGGAAACCTTTCAGCCCTTGCACCTGGAATGGCAGAAAACTTTGCAATTTATAACCACTCTAGTGCTTTTGCTGTTTATGCTTTGTTCAAAGCAGGTAGAACAGAAGATGCAAAACGTATTTTGAATAAAGTGCTTCCTTTCAAAAAAGATTGGAAGGTTACAAAAGCTGAACCATTTGTGCTTGTAAACTTTTACAACGGCGGATATTACAAAGACAAAGCTGGAGAGGGCGGTGTTCCATGGTTAACAGGAACTGTAAACTGGCTTTCAATGTCTGTTTTTGATTTTATCCTTCCACAAGGAATTGAAATATAAGTTCTTTTAAATAGAAAGATAAGATTAATTTTGTTCCATATAGCGTTATATCCTTGTAGAACTGGAACAAAAAGCCCCAAAGTTTTATTTTGCAAAAAACTTTGGGGCTTTTCTGTTATTTTTCTAATTCAGGAAGTCCTAAACTTAAGTTAAAAAGTTTTTCAGCTTCCAAACTTGTTGGTGGGCCATGTCCTGGAAGAAAAATGGTATCTTCTTGTTGGGAAAATATTTTTGTTTGAATATTGGAAATTAGTGTTTTTTTCGCGTAGTTGTTATTGGTGCTACCTATTCTACCAGCTGAAAGTGTATCCCCTGTAAAAATGACATTACCGATTTTGTAGCACATTGAATCTGTAGAATGGCCAGGCACAGATAAATATCCAACCGTAAGCCCTGCAACTTTAAAAATCCCATCACCTTTCAAAACAATAGTATCTTCAGCGGCTGCTTGAGCATCTGCTGCATATATTTTAGGAGTATAAATCTTTCTAAGAGTTTCAAGTCCATCGGTGTGGCTTCCATGATTGTGGGTAATTAATACAGCAGAAAGATTATAATGGTCATTTTCAATATTGGCTATTATTTGCTTGGTGATTTTTCCAGGATCAACGATTATTGCTTCCTTCAATTCTGGATTTGTGATTATGTAGCAATTTGAATAACCTTCTATATTCAAGTGAAAGTAAATTTTCATTCTTCTTTTTCCTTATCTTTGTCTTCTGCACTTTTACCTTCTGCTTCTCTTATTACTTCTGGAGGTAAGGTAAAGAATGCTTCCCTTGTGTTTGAAAGTTTTAAGGAAATATTTTGAATGGAGATTTCAGCAAAATTAGTACGTTTTAAGTTACAATTTTGGAAGGATGTGTTCACTAAATTGGCTCGAATAAATCTTGAATTATATAAATCAGAATCATCAAAGGAAGATTGATATGATTGTATTCCACAAAAATTGTTTTGAACTAATTCTGAATCTGTAAATAAAACGTGGGAAAACTTTGAACCTGCCAAAGAAACAAATTGCAAATTTGATTTAATTAAATTGCAATCTGAAAAAGTGGAAAAATCAAAGGTGGAAATTCTTGAACGAAAGTGTTCCGTGTGAATATTTGTAAAGGTACAATGATGCATGTAGCAGCCATAAAATCCCTTGCCTGAAAAATCTAAACTATCAAATCTTAGACCGTAGGCATAAAGACCAACAATTTTGTCATTTGTATTGAAGTATTTTATTAAATCCTGTTTAAAACCTTCGATATCAGGGTGATGTTCCAAACAAAAAGAGTTTTTTGAATCAATTTCCCCCATGCTATTTATGCGTGATATTGCGAATTTATTACAGCCAGGTTTGCTACAAAGTTCATGTGTAAACATACTTAATATGTTAGGTCATTGCTTTAATTTAGTCAAATAGTTAATATATAAATATAGGGATTTTTTTTGGAGTTTTAATAATATGGAAAATTGTTCAACAATGCATAAAGTAGACTTTGCCTTTTTGGATTCAGGAACTGGTGGAATACCTTATATGCTATATTTAAAAGAAAAATGTCCAAGGGCAAAATGTGTTTATCTAGGTGATACTGCAAATTTTCCCTATGGAGAAAAAAATCAAGAAGAAATATGCATTTGTGCAACCAACGCTTGTAAATTATTAATAGAAAAATTTTCTCCAAAAGTGATTGTAATTGCCTGTAATACAATTTCTGTTACAGCTTTAGAAAGTCTTAGAAAAAACTTTCCATCAATATTTTTTGTTGGAACTGTTCCTGCCATAAAATTAGCTTCTTCCGTAAGCAAAAATCGTCGAATTGGCTTATTGGCCACAAATCAATCTGTAAACAATGAATATACCACAAAATTAATCGAAGACTTTGCAAAGGATTGTTATGTTGCAAAAATGGGAAATCCAGAACTTATAGAATTTATTGAAAAATCTTTGTTTACTGCTTCTAAAAATGAAATTAAAGACGCAATTTTACCAGCAATTCATTTTTTTCAAAATGAAAACGTAGACACAATCATTTTGGGCTGTACACATTTTCTTCATCTTTCCAAAGAAATTGACCAATACGCCGGAGAAAATATACAAATTGTTGATTCTAGAGAAGGCGTTGTTAAACAGGCTATGAGATTTTATAAAGAAAATGAAAATATAGATTCAACAAATATTAAAGATAAATCTTTTTTTGTTACCTCTGAAAAAAACTCAAAAAGAGAATATGAAATTTTATCTGAAAAATTAAATTTGCCATATGGTGGCTTATTGTCTTAATACAAATTAAAAAATTAATTTTCCACTTACTCCAAGAACAAAACTTAAAACAGAACTTGTATTTTGATTTTGTGAAGTTTGCCTAAAATTTAGAGAAATTCCAGTGTCAATGGAAAAAAAGTCTGTTAAAAATAATCCAACTTTATGTTCTAATCCCATAGCAAATGTAAACAATTCATTTTGTAAGTTTTTTTCCAAGGAAAAATCAAAACTGTTAAATCTTGTGATTTTTTTTGGTTCAAAGTCTTCTTCGAAAATTTTGATAAGTGGAATTAAATAACAACTTTTTCCAGCCCGATTCCAACTTGTTTTTTCCGAAATTGAAAAAATTTGGTTTTGAGCATATTTAACTTCAAAAAAGTCTGTAATTATGTTTGCATCAGAAAGGTAAAAATTCGATTGGGCAGAAAAACCAAAAATCCAATTTTCATTTACATAATTCATAGAAAAAGTTGAAACAATTTCCTCTTGTTTGTACCAATCAAATAATTCTAAGTCTGAGTTTTTACCAAAAATATTAAAGGCTGAAAAAGTCAATTTCCCTAAAAAATTATAATTTTCTATAAAATTGGAATTTGCAATTTTTTTATCTTTTGTAAGATTTAGGGAAAATCCAACAGGAATAAAAAAATCTAGATAGTTTGCAAAAATATTTCTGTTCCAAGAAATGTTAAAATTTTGGATTTTATTATATTCACTTTGACTAGTTAATTCATCTTCAAAACCTGAAATATCAGTGAAAGGTAAGGCTAGGGCAAACAAAGCTTTGTTTGCAAAATAAAAGGCTAAATCCTCAGTAAAATTTTTTGGAAGTTGGAGATTGTTTTCAATATTTTCCTTTGAAAAATTCACATTTAGATTGGAAAGAACTTTTTCTCCATAGGAAAGATTAAAATTATTTTTTTTAACGTAAAAAGGTAAAGCAATATTATATTCAAAAGATTGGATAATTGGATTTAAGCTATTTTTTGCAAAAAGATTTTCTCCGTGTATTAAAAATTGGGGTTTTATATTCAGTGATTTTAAGGCAAAATCTTGGGAAATAGATAAAGTTTCTTTTCTTTCTAAATTAGAAAAATATTCTGTGGAAAAATAATCATCTCCTAAAATTTGATATATCAAAGAATTGTAATAAGCTGAAAAATAATTTTCATTAACAAATTGATTTTTAGTATTTTGTGATTTTGAAGAAAAATTGAAATCTCCAACAAAATTGTATTTTTCATAATTTAATTTTATTAAATATTGATTTCCATATTTAATTTCTTCTAAAGAATTTTCCTTGTTTTCAGGTTTTGATTCCACCTTTATATCATTTTTAAAAATCATTGGAAAAAAAGCAAGGATATTAGAAAAATCAAAAGTCAAGTTATTGATTTTAGAAACTGATGATTCTGTAAAATTATAAACAAAGTTTTCACTAAATTCTAAAAAGTTAAAAAGTTGTTTTTCTGTGGCAAAATTATGAGAACTTTGTTTTAGTTTTATAGACTCTTTATTTTTTTTGGAAAAATCATAGGAGCCTAAAATTGTGTTTTCAAACTTAAAAGTTGGAAAATAAAAATGGAAATTATTTACAAGGTTTCCAAAAAGTGCTGTGTTGGATTTTCTTGGTAAAAAATTGGAAAAAATCTTTGTTTCCATGGCGAAAAAATCATTAAATTTATAGGAAAAATCCAAGACATCAGAAAAACTACTTTGAATTTTACCGTTCTTTAACGTCATTTTTTCGAGATAAAAAAGTATTTCATTGTTTGATGAAGAATTTTCATTTTCCACAGTAATTTGAATTTCTGTAGGATTTATAATATTGTAGTCAGAAAAATTTTGAACATTTTCTAAAGAAATATTTAATTCTGTCCAAGTGTTTTTTTGAATACTAGAAAAATCAAAGGTTTTTGAAATGTAGGTTGAATAATTTCCATTTCCCAAAAGCTGGTTTAATGAAACTGTAATCTTGCCATTTTGAGATTCAGGAATAAAAACAGAAATAGAAAAATCTTTATAATTTGTTACCGGTAGAGGTGAAACATATTTTTTTAGATTTTTCTTCACATTAGGATTGTTTCCATTTTCAAAGGATTTTACCACAATTTTTTCTGCAACTTTTCCTTCAAAAAATCCTTCTTGAATATCAATTCCAGAATCTGTAATAAATCCTGATTTCACATATTCCATGGATTTTATTGTAAAATTCCCAGAAACTAGATTCTGAAGATTTGGATTTTTCTTTTCAAAAATGATTTTTGCCTTGTCAGCCTTTCCAAGTTTACTTTTTTGTATGTTTGATAAAGGAAAGTATATTTTTTGATTTTGAGAATTATTTTCTAAAAGTTGATTTATGTTCCATTTTGCTTTTTCAAAATTGCTTTCAATATCTCCGATTTCTAAAAATACGTTGTAAAAATTTATGATTTCCTTATTTGAAAATTGAGCATTTAGATAAAATCCTTCAGCTTCGTAAAGTTCAATGCTATTTTTAGGAAGATAAAAACTTAATTCTGAATAATTTGCATTTTCTGCAAGTTCGGCAATAATTTCGTATTTTTGATTTTCTATTTTTGAAACTTTTCCATTTCCCTTAATTATTGAATCATATTGAAAATATTCTTGTTTATTGATGTTTTGACTATTTGCGGAAAAAATAAGATAACCTTTTGTAATATCGTAATTTACATATTCAAAACCTGCTGTGTTTTTTATATTGATTTTAGATTTCTCAAAATTCTTTTGATAGTCCATGGTAAAAGTAGCATCAAAACTTTGTTGTTGTGGATTTTGAGCCAAAGAAAAATTTTCGTTATTCATGTTATTTTGAATAATTGGAGTTTCAAACCCAAGGGCCGTTTTGATTTTTAAGTCAGGGGTAAAATACAAAAATCCTGCTGTTGACATAAAAACGGGAAAATTTGCTTCTTTTGAATATTCTTTCCAAAAAACTTGAATTTTGTCTTTTTCATTAATGAATGTAGAAAATTTTATTTCTCCAGTTGATTTATCATATTCAACAGGAGTTAAAATATCGTTGATATAGCAAATTACAGAATTTTCGTCTGCATTTGTTCCAATATTATACTTATTTTCCATTGAATAATTGTTTATTGAAATTGCAATATCACTTTCACTTACTGAATTTGGATAAAGATAAATTAAGGGATTTGTGTTTCCCAATGGAAACAGATTTTTTATTTCTTTGATATTTTGATTTTCTGAAGTTTCATTGTTATTCCAAAAATTATAGGACAAAACCAGATTTCCATCCAAATTTATAGAAAAACTGATATCATTCTTAGAAAACGAAACATTGGCTGATTTTGAAATTAAACTCACATCATCAATATTTGATATTTTGAATGGAAAAATATTTTTGTTTTCAAATAAAGAAAAAATTCCCGGAATATAAATGTAAAGACAATCCTTGTTTTCTATTTTTGTAAAAAAATGTTGAATATCCTTTGGAGAAAGATTTTCTATATCTGTTATTTCCCGGTCAATTTCTAGATAACTCAAAAAATCCTTTAATGAAATTTCATTAAACCAAGATTTTAGATTTTTTATATAATCAACTAAAAGATTTTCGATTTCTGATTTATTTTCAATGACTAAGGCTGTTTTTTGTGTAAGTTGATTTTTAAATTCTATTTGATTTTTGCCCTGTAAAACCAAAAATTGTGAATTATCAAGTTTTGAATAGATTGAAGCATTTTGATCTTTTTGTAAATAGATTTCAATTTTTGAAAAATTTTCAAAGGGTAAAATCGGGATGTTGAAATATCTATTTGCAATATATTTATTTAATTCAATTTTTTCTGATGAAACAGAATATTTTCCGTACCAAGTTTTAGAAAAGTTTTCAAGATTATTGAAAGAAAAAAAGCCTTCAGTTTTATATTTTTTATTTTCATCCAATTGTTTTTCCACTAGGAATTTTGTTCCAAAAAAACTGCTTTTTCCCCCAGAAATATTTTTACCAAGATTTTCTTCTCCGTAGTTTTCTGTTAAATAAATGTCTTTATTTCCAACTTTGATTTCTGTAAAAATGTTATTGGCAAATTGATTTTTATAACCTGCTGAGATTTTGTTGTTTTCAAAGCCATCTTGAAAAACAGCATCGAAATACCATTTTTTATCATACATAAAAAAAACAGAAAGGGCTGCCTTTTGCGTAAATACCAATGGTTGAATTTGAATATATGGCTTGTTGTTTTGAAAATGTAAATCTATGTTTTGTTTTAATGTGGCTTCCCATTCACCTTCTGCAAAAAATTCTGTTTCTTTTTCGATTTTTGATAAATCTTGATTTTTTTCTCCATAAGTAAATTGAGGAAAGCTCAAACCTAATGTCAGTAAAAAAACTAAGAAACCTTTTTTTATGAATTGTCGTGCTTTTTTTATTTCAGATTTTGGATTTTTCTTTTGTAGTGATAAAACTGCTTCTTCTATTTTTTGTTTTTTTTCTTCCCCAAAATCAAATAATTCTAATTCCTGAGGATAAGTTCCTTTTTCAAGATTTAAGGCTCCAACTCCTAAGAGTCTAATGCCTTTTCCATATTCGTATTTGCTTTTAAAAAGTTCACAAACCTTTTCGTACATATCATCGAGGGAAGAAAAATGTCTTTTAGCTGTTGATTGTACTGAAACTGTGGTAAAATCCTCGTATCGTATTTTTACATGGAGGGTTTTTGTGTGAAATCCTTCATCTAACAGGCGAAATCTAACATCGTAACACAATTTTAAAAGGGCTGTTTCAATTGTAAAAATATCTGTTAAATCATAACTAAAGGTTTCTTCTGTGCTTATGGAATGGGATTTTACAATATCAGAAAAACTTTCAACTTCTTGTCCTCTAACGGCGTTATATAAAAAACTTCCAGTACAATTGCCAAACAAGGAAGTAAGATTTTCGAAGGGTGCGTTATAAATGTCTTTCATTGTGTAAAATCCAAAGGATTTTAGTTTTTGTTGAGTTTTGGTTCCGGCTCCCCAAAGTTTTGAAAGTGGAAGAGAGAGCATAAAATCAGATTCTTTCCCTTCTGGAACAAAGCAAAGTCCATTTGGTTTATTTATGCCTGAGGCAATTTTTGCAATATATTTGTTGTAAGCTATGCCAATGGAAACTGTAAGACCTGTTTTTTCTAAAACTTCTTTTTTTAGCTTTTTTGCAACTTCCTCTGGTGGTCCAAAAAGCATTTCTGTGCCTGTAATGTCAATAAAAGCTTCATCTACAGACATTTGTTTTACATCTGGAGAAAAATCATAAAAAATCTTCATAACTTCTCTAGATTTTTCGTGATATCTCTCCATTCTGCCCCGTAGATATATTCCATTGGGACACAGTTGATAGGCTTTTGCTGTGGGCATTGCAGAATGAACACCATATTTTCTTGCTTCATAAGAACAGGTTGAAACAACTGCACGTCTGTCGGATGGAAGACCTCCAACTATTACAGCTTTTCCTTTATATTCAGGATTATCTAATTGTTCCACAGAGGCAAAAAAGGCATCTAAGTCAACGTGTAAATAACAGGAACTCATAATGATTTTTCCTGTTGGATATTATTGGACATACTTTTTGAATTTGAAATTGTATAGTTTTTTGTAAAAATTGTTTTATTTGAATTAGTATTGTATAAGTTATTGTCTTTGGCATAAACTTTGATTTCTATTGTAAAATCTTCATCAGCTTCTGTAATAAATTCTAAGTCAAATTCCTTTGGAGGATTTTCGGTTAGGTTAAAAGTAGCTCCATTAGAAGAATCTAGAAAATTAAATGGAAAATTTGCGCTGTATATTGGAAAAATAAAATCGCTATGAATGGAAATATCATAATACAAAATATTTGCTAATCCTTGGATTGTAAGTTTATTATCTGAAAATCCGATAGTGTCATTTGAGTCTAGGGAAAAACTTGCAAGTTCATTTTCTGTTTCAACAAAAAGAATTGTATTGTTTGCAGATGGATATTTTTTTTCAAGAAATTTATTGAAAATAGCTACTGAAGTTAAAAATCCAAGTAAAACAACAATTAAAATAATCAATTTGATAATTTGTCTTCTAATGTGGTGTTTACGTTTCACAGAAAGAATTATCCGCATTATCATAAAAGCAAAAGGTAACAAAAGTAAGCTTAAAATCAAGTTTACAAAAAAGTTACCATTTACGAGGAAAACTAAAGAGGAAAAATCTCCAGTGGAAAAAATACCAAAAAGTGTTGGAATAAATGGTATGCCTAAAAGGATTGTGGCAAAAATCAATAAGAAAGTTTTCTTAAAACCTTGTGATATATAAATAAAAATAAATTCAATACCAAATAAAATTAGCAACGGTAAATCTAGGGCGGAAAAAACAAAGAAATTTACAAGGGAAATAATGTTTAACAAATAGGAATAAACAAAGGCTCTAGAAGGTATTTTTAATCCCTTTCGTAAAATGTAAAATAAGCAGAATATTAATGTTGAAATAGCTAATTTTATTAAAATCCCATATTGGGGAAAAATTTCATATTGGGGAAAAATCCATTTTGTAAGAATTTGTGCAATTAGTAAGCATAGTAAAGTTAAAGCTAAAAATAAAGGAGCAATGTACCAGTATTTTAACATTGTTTTTTTGTGAGCTGTTTTTCTTCTTCCAAACATAAATGACAAAACACAAATCGAAAATAGTGAAAATCCCACAATGGAAACAAAAATTATTGTTAAGGTTGATTCTGAAATTGTAAAAATCTTTGAAAAAACTGTAACAGTATCGTAATTTACTTCTTTATTATTTGGATTTTGCAAATCATAGTCATTAATAAAACTTTTAACTAAATTAGGTAATTTATATGCCTCGGATAAGGGAAAATTTAATTTTATTGCAGGAAATCCCTTGTCTAAAAGTGAAGAAAGAACATAATCTGATTTTGCAATATTCAACTTATATAGGGCTAAACTTCCTTCTTCAATATAGGAATAAATATTTTGTTGTTCTAAAGCTTGTTTTATTTTTGAAAAAGTATAGGATGGGGAAATTAATCCATTACTTCCTGGAGTTAAAGACCAAAATCTTTCGTTATTTTTTATTGAAAGATAAAGAATTACTGGTTTTGTGTCTAATTGTGTGTATTCTTCAAGGGCAGTTTCTGTTCCAGCAGGAATGGTTGGAAAAAGCAAAGAATCATCATTTGCAGTACAAATTACTGTGGAATATTCTGAAATATATTGTAATTGCTTAGAAATTGATAAAGCGTCTTTTATGGGAATTAAAACTATAGAAGAAGACTCTTGATTTTTAGATTTTACTATTATGTTGTAGGGAAATTGATAATTTTCAGTTCCGTCTAGTGATTGTTTTTGGGGAGTAAGTCCAAAACCAACAAATCTTGAATATAAAAAATCACACTGAGAAATATTTTCTCCAAAAAGGAAACATGGGGATAAAATAACAAAGATAAGGAGAAAAATAAGGGGTTTTCTATACATAAATATAGTATAATATAAATAAAAAGGATACGTCAATAATTTAAGACAAAAAAACTATGAATCAAAACACAAATCTATGACAAAGTATTTTACAAAACTATTTTACAAAGATTTGCAATTATTATATAATTTCAGTATAATTAAAAAAAGAATATTGGATAGAAAATCCATATAGGAGATTGAAACAGATGGCTACTGAAAAAAAGCCTCTTTTAAATTTACCATTAAAGGTTATTTTAACACAAGAAGGTGCATCTCATTTTATTAATCGTAAGAAAAAGTTGTTAAGATTCCGTTTAGCTGATAACACAGAAGAATTTGGAGTTTCTCTTTCTACTTTTGCTCCATTATCTTTACAAAGCATGATTTTGGTGGATTATGTTTCAAAAATCGAAATATCTATGCCTGAGTTTGTTTCTTCTCGTCAAGAAATTATGGATTTATCAAAATTAGTTGTATATTCTGTTTTGTATAAGCAATTTGATAGAGAAGTTTTAACATCCCTTCTTGCAACTGAATGTGTACGAAGACATAATAGGGCTAATCCTTCCCAATTATTGGATGAAAAAACTCATATTAGCGATAATGTCCTTCGTTCAAGAATGGAAAATAGTGAAAAATTAATTAGCGAAGCTCGTTCAGAAATATTAAAACCAATTTATGAAACAATTCTTAAAGATGAAAATCTTACTCCTGAAGAAAAAAATATTTATCTTTTAATGACAGAAAAGTTCTTAAATCGTTTAAGTTTATTTAATTGGTACATAATTGTAAAATTCTTTAAGAAAGAAGGATTTTCTGAAATTTTAAG
>JAEIGA010016976.1_pt1 | contig 11080 bp, 8 predicted proteins | sample 9270691 | NCBI WGS metagenome assembly JAEIGA01 (sample SAMN17057246, study PRJNA624740) | gut metagenome | biome: biome; isolation source: fecal sample | host: Bos grunniens | place: China: Xizang | collected 2019 | reverse complement strand
GGCTCGCTGCGCTCGCGGTATTTGGGAGAAGAACGGCTGACGCCGTGGTGAAGAATGCCCGTTGGGCATGGTGAAGAATCTGCCTGCGGCAGATGGTGAAGAACAGCTTGCGCTGTAGTGAAGAACGCACCTGCGGTGCGTAGTACGGAGGGCCGGCAAACTCCCATTTATCAACTGTATAGTTTAACAGAGCCAAAAACAATCCCCCTCAGGCTTGCTCTTATTGCATTTTCTGGTAGAATCCCGGCTCTTTTCCGCTATCAGTATCGACTGAAGGATGACCACCCCAGCGCGGTTGAAAGTATACCAATCGGGGCGGCAACAGATGTACTGCATATAACTTCCGGGCATTCTTAATCACCGCAACTCACCCCTTTGCACCACTGCAAAAATGCTTACGCGCCGTTCCGGTAATCTTTAAGTTCATCGAGGCGAGCCAGCACCTGCTGATGAAAATCGGCGATATCCTCGGTCAGCTTGATAGCCTGGGCACATTGTTCGGAGGTATATTCCTGCGGCTCCTGTTTATTCACCCATTGAGTGAACTTCATAGCATCCCACATCGGTGGCGCATCCGGGGACACTCGTTCAGGCAGGTCAAGCAGACCGAGACGGTCAGGTTCAGTACCCCGGGGCGGGCTGAATTTGTCCACCGGCTCTTCTTCCTCAACAAATCGAGTCTGTTTGAGCTGCTTACGCAAGGCTGTGCAGGTCAGTTTATCTTTGGCTGCTTGCTGGAGTACTTCTACGCGCTGATTCGGGTCAGCATCTGTCGATGCAACCTCCAAATGGTGCGTAAACGAGAGGCCCGGGTGACGCTGTTCGACAGGGAACTTCTTGCACGTAAGCACAATGTTGCGTATCGTACCACGAGAGAGCCCGGTCACCAAGATGGCTTCTTCATATTTGCTTGCCGTGTACTGATTCCCCCATTGACGCTCACCCAGAAGCAAAATATCGCCCAACAGCCAGCAACTCGATTTATGAATCGCAAGAATGGTTCTGAAAACGGCATTAAACTCATCCGCTGATACAGACGATTTTTGCACAACAAGCCCATTACCGGTCATTTGAATACCATCCACACCAGAGGGAACCATAAGCGAACAACATGTGCTTGTCATGTTAACATGACAAGCACCATCATTCGACGCCACTCCCGCAATCATCACTGTATTTTTACTTTTCATGCCTTAAGGAGGGTGTCAAAATGCATCAGCTGCGGCGTTTGTTGTTTTTACGGTAGATATCACGGACTTTCTCACTGCGTTGATTCGCCATCGGGGGAAGACCGAGCTGTTTCTCCATCTTGCGCACATGGTGATGAAAAGCCTGTTTGCTCATGCCAAGCTTCTGCGCCATGCTTTCGCAAGTCCCCTGACCGAGCAGGTAACAAATGCAGGCCCAGCGTAAGCGAGGATTACCATCCTGCTGCAGAAACGCAGACAACACCGACTCCTCATCCGCATCCAGCTTGTCGAAAGCCGCAGCCCAGCCGTCAGAAGAAATCCGCTCTGCATGAGTTTTGAGCTTCCTCAACGGTCGCGCAATCAAACCATCATCGTAAACATCCTCCCGGCACGGTTCATGGCAGGGCAAAAAACGGTCAAGGCTATGGCCATTGAGGCCCCACTCAGTTTGTGGAGTCAGCAGCCCTAAAGATTCGGCCTTTTCGCGTGCCTTGGGAGGCAACGCTGAAATCCAGTCCTTAGCTGCATCCGTCTCGTAGGCGGCCTCGTATAATTTTCTTCGCTTTTGAGCCCCAAGAGCGTATGAATCGTTATTCATGTTAATCTCCTTTCAAGTTTTGAAAAAGTATTGATTGACTTGATATAAGCGCGTGGGTAAACCCGGTGCTTCATCCATATACTTTCTCTGCTTTAACTGGTTGAAAATCGGGGTATTTGATACCGGGATGCAGGATACAAGGTTGAATCACGCCGTTGACCTTACCCCAGACCAACCGTTGCCGGCATATAAGGGTACCCAGAGCAGAATCGGGGATGCAAAACTCAACACGGTTACCATCTAATGATAATCGGTGCGCAGGATAGAAAGAGGATAATTTTCTCATTGTTCGCTCTCCTTTCCAGAAAAAATTACCTTAACCTTACCTCGTTTAATCCAATAATTTACAACATCACTCTCTGATAAATACTCCGGCAAGCAGCACCTCCCGGAGTCTTTTATATCAGGTTGCGTCACGCGTGAAACTAATCGTTTTAACACTAACTCGTTGCTCAGAATGCTAATGACAACAACGAGTGCTTTTTCAACATTTCTGTAATGTGCAGACCGATTTTCCGCGCAAGTCTCACCAGCCATATCACAGATTGCCAGCAAACATTGCAATTCCTTTTCTTGCAGAGGAATGGAGTTTATAATATGAGCAATATTTTCGTATAATAAGGACGTAATTTTCATGATTTTAGCAGAGGTTTGTTGTATCCTCCGCAATCTAATGCCTCTTTCAAGCTACTTTTCCCCCCTCTTTTTAATAAAAGGCGCTGTTAAAGCTTTTAGTTGAAAAATGGGAGTTTGTCGGCCCTCCGTACTACGCACCGCAGGTGCGTTCTTCACTACAGCGCAAGCTGTTCTTCACCATCTGCCGCAGGCAGATTCTTCACCATGCCCAACGGGCATTCTTCACCACGGCGTCAGCCGTTCCTTCTCCCCAATACAGCGAGCGCAGCGAGCCGAATTCTGAGCCCCGTTCAGGGGCGGTAGCGTAATAGCCCGGCGCGTCAGCGCCGGGTATCCCGGTGGAGAAATCTTGGAGCCCCTGTGGGGCGGCAGAAAGGCGTGTTTTGGGGTATGGGCTTCATTGAAAAACAAAGTTTTATGTATACTCTTATTCGCTAACAAAAGACAATGCCGTTCACTCGTTCTCTGCCGCCCCTCAACCGGGGCTCCAATACTGTTATACCCAAAACCCGACGCTTACGCGTCGGGCTACTGAGCTATCGCCCCTCACCCGGGGCTCTTGAATTCCGTTCGCTGCGCTCACATTAACCGGCCCCACAAATTGCTATTTTTGGGGCTATCAACTAAAAACATTAACGAAGCGAATAAAAAAAGCATTTTTTTTGTCACAATCACATTTTTTTCTTTCCATAATCAAAATTTGCGCTATATTGTAGAACAGCAAACGCGGGGGTCTAGGCAGCCGTCGTGGGAGTCTGGCTAACGATTCCTCATGCGCCTATAATTATACACTGTAGCAAGCATCTATCTTAGAGCATCTCAAATAAATTTGGGAGAGGTAGTATGTGTGTGGTGCTTGGTTCCACTTTGCTACAGTGTTATTTGTTTCGGGCCATAACCAAGTGTACTTTGATTAGCTCTCCAGAGGAAATTTTTGTTATCATTCTTTCTGGGTGTACTGTGCCCCTCCTAAGAGGTTCTCCCATAGCGTGTTGTCAGCTGCCGCCATGTGTATCCTCTCTGGTGATTCCGAAAAATCCGCGTGAGCAGCAGATTCTCTCTATTGCTCACAGGCAGTTACGACGTCACACCTCAAAAAAACGAAAGGACTGAGTTATGAAATATAAACATTTTGCAAAACATATCCTAGACGTTATTATTGCAAATACACCTGCAAAACACTCTACACTGATTATTAGGGTAGAACAGGGGCGTATTGATACGAACTTCCTCCAGCATGAGGTTAAGGAATCATTCTATCCGGAATCAGAGCAAAATAATAAAAAAACTCCTCTGACCGGAAATTACACGGAACGCCAAAAGAATTTCATCATCTGGTGCCAAAAAGAACATCGGGATGGCTATTACGCAATAAGCGCATATGAGGGTTATCCAACTCATGTAGTAAGGCTATTGCTTGCACCGGAGCTCGATTTGATTCTGAAGTACCTACAAGCTCTGCCCAAGCATTGATGCGCTTTAACAATATTCTCGTGCGAGTCTTTAGACTCGATTAATTATTAGCTGTTAGCTTTCTGATTAACCCGCACAAGGGAGCAGATAGTGATGGTTCACAACCACGCTGTCTGCTCCCTTCATATTTTAGGACCATCCAGGCGGAGTTTGAGCCCATCACTTCTGTTCACCTGTGCTAACCCACACGTGAACAATGAAAAACAACACAAAAATCCGTCGGCATCAATCTCCGATTGATGAAGTTATCAAAACTATCATTGAACCTCTCAAGCGTATCATCTCCTTTAAATACAAGGAGGAACCTACCAGCATGCTCAAAGACTTTGAAGCAGCTGTAAATAAGAACGCCGTGAAGCTAGCGCAAAAAGCTCTCTCTCTTTATGAGATAGGCGAGGTTCCCGATATGAGAAACTATTTACGGGGTTGCGTTAACAAAATATTCACAAAAGTGAATAGTCAGTTTTACCGTAAGCAAGAACGTTTACAAACGTTAAATGAAGAACTGGCGTCACATATCGCGTGCCCGAATTCTTATTTTCTTTTCTCGCCTGCCCATGAAGCCTTTGAGATCTTACAGTTATCCCAAACACGTCTTTCGAAAGACGCAATAGCTCTCATCGAGGCATTTCTGGACGTACCCTCATTTAATGCAGCAAGAATTGCATTCGGCTGGAATAAAAAGAAGCTGTCCAGAATTCAAAGGCAAATAAAAATAGCTTTTTCTGCATATAGGAGGGGGGAACAGTAAGGATTTGACGGCATAAGTATGTGTAGGCTCTCCGGTATGCCTCCTCCTAGGCAGCACGACTCAGGACAACTCGGAACAGAAAATTCAGTTTTCTGCAAAAAGCTGCCTTGATTCGCAAGTCGGAGGGCCGCACATACCCACAACAAACAAGAAAGAGAAAACGATGAAGACAGCAACCATCACATACAGCGGCTCCAAGCCGAAACGTAAGCGCAGCGGCATTAGCGCCGGACTGAGCACCCTCCCCCTCGTCAATATGTTCACCTCTCTCTCAAAAAAGGTGACGGATTCTGACGAAGCAGAGCAAGAAAGCACTTTGGAGGGCAAAATGGGAAACCTCTCCATGAACTTTGCGAACTCCGCTAAAGGCATGAATAGGCACTCCACATCGCACATCTCCCCCTGTTTCCACCCGGGCATGAAGCTCGGTGACCTCTTGTTCTCCATCGCAGCGGTGGTGGCTCATTCTCGCCGTGTCAAGGTTGATTGCCGCATCCCTTGGGCGTACAACGAGGAGACTCGCCAACTGCGTTCTGCGCTTGGTATGAACGCTCTGCCGAGTACGCTTTGTGGGGCGAACGAACCTGCGGTGTATGAGGAAGAGTCTTACTTGTACACGCCAATTCCCGAAACGGTGACCAGCGGCGGTCTGAGCGGCTATTTCCAAAACGCCAATTACTTTGCAGGGATTGAGCCGATTATTCGCCATCTCTTTGCCCCGCTCACAGCCGTTGATAAGATTCCCGGCACGGTCGGCATCCACATCACCATCGGCAACGATCCGTACAAATACAGTAAGTATCGCCTGAGTACGGCTCAGTTCCTGCAAAAGGCTGCAGCTCGTTTGTCGAAAGGCATCCGCGAAGTGGTGGTGTTCAGTGATAAGCCCAGCGAAGCCCTGGCCATGCTGGTCGAGATGCCGGAGTTCCGCAAATACTCGTTCCGCGCAGATTCCCACATGGGCTGTGAGCAACTGTACCACATGACCGCCATGCAGGAGCTGGTTATCTCCAACTCGGCTCTTTCTTGGTGGGCTGCATGGATGGGTAAGCCCCACAGGGTTATCGCTCCCAGATACTGGTTCATGCACAAGGCCGAGCAGCCGCCTGTGTTTGATGATTCCCCTTGGATTGTTCTCTGATTTTGACACACGCACTATGGTCATGAACAAGTTTTCTCCAGAGCAGCCCCAGGCTGCACGACAATTTTCCTCAAGCTGTGCTCAATCTCATCCGGCTACGCTGAAAAGCTGGGGGCTTCCCGATGGTACGCCCACCCGAGACGCCGAGACAAGCGAAGCTCAGCAAGAAGAATCCGGGCTTAGCATTGAGCCCACCCCGGCAGAAAGTAGGCAGTCCACTATGCCTACCCAAGCCACCCATTGTATCGCCTCCGGCGAATCGGATGCCGAAGCTCCGGCTGGGTTGCATACCAACAAGCAAGCAGGTTCTCACGTCTGCGAACTCGTGGGCGCACCCTCCGGGCAAGGCTCCACCGCTTCAAGTGAAGCAAAAGCCGACAGGGCTCTTCCTGTCACCATTATAACCAGAAAGGAAACAAATACTATGTCTAACGACACATTCGATAGCCTCACCCCCGGTGAGGATGGCGTGCAAGAGCAGAACTCTTGCCCCGAATCTACCCCCACGGGTAGCAACACTGTGGCCGCTTTTTGCGACCAATCCCCGGTAATCGGTGGTAACACCGAATCTACCACCCCCTCCGCAGCAGCTCTCGCTTCTGCAAACCTTAACTCCGGCACCGATTTCGTTGCCACAACCAATACCAATACCGTCATGAATACGACATCCAACACCACCGCCGGTGCCCCCGTTTCCGAGGGCGTGTCTCCCGATTTTACTTTCATCCAGAGCGAAGTCAGCCCCATTGGTTTCAACCGCACCACGTTCACCGAACCGCAAAAGCCCGGTAGCGACTGGGATACGGTGTACTCCGGTGTGTGCGTTGACCTGATGAATCAGGCGGCTGTCACCAATCAGCTTGTTCTCAAAGGTGATAAGCTTGTACTCCTCCGCCCCACGCAGCTCTCCGTCTGCATGACGGTGGATGACCATGGCGATTTGCTGATTTCCAACTCGGAATTGGCAGACGATGCCATTCAGTCCGCTTTCGATACCGCTCCCAAGCTCAGCAATCATGAAGCCGATATTCTGAACTTCGCGGATTCTGTTTGCTTCCACATGGATTTGCAAGGCACGGAGTGGCAGGATTTCGACAGCGGTGCAGCTGCTTGGAAACGCACGGTGCGTACCCTTGTTCTGCCCGCCGGTGATTATTTCATCTATGGTCGCGTAACCAACGACCCGATGAAGGGCGGCAATGCCAACAACCGCAAGCTCTTCCGCTACGCGATCCAAGCCAAACAGGCATGCGAAGAGGTAGAATACAAGGGCGGCGTTCCGCAAGTCTGCAATACCTGTGGCTGCGGTAATACTACCGATGGCGATGCAGACCGCCACGCTGCCACGCAAGCCCCCGGCTGGGAGGGCGATGTTTGCCCCTCCTTCGTCACGCTCAACCCCGCCACCGGCAAGGCGCTCTACGACTCCCCGTGGCGCTGGAAGGCAGCCATCGAGGACTCTCAGGTAGTCATCACCCCGCCCGTGGGCGAGGCTCTGCTCTTTGCCATCCCCGCTGAGGATTCCGCAGAGGCCGGCACCACCGGCAGCTCCGGCATGGCGATTAATCGCATTCAGTATCAGGATGGCGATTTCAACCCCACCACTTCCCGCACTCCCGCCTTCATCATGATGAAGGATGCCAACGGACTCTGCCTCACCTTTGATATGAGCAACGGCACCGTGCACCGCATCACCTCCCCCGAGGGGCGCATCGTTACGGCAACCGACCGCGCTCTACACGTGCAAACTCAGTTTGACAATGAGGGCAACCTGCTTTCCTGTGCTTCTGCTGAGGCTAAACTCGTGTGCTCCACCGCCGATAATGGCGATTTGCAGCTCGATTGGTTTACGCCTGATGCTGCGGAGGATGCTACGCCGTTTAAGCAAGAGACGATTCAGCGCAGCGGTAACGACACCACGCTCACCCGTCAGCAGACAGGGCGCGACCCGCACAGCCTCACACGCAGCGAGGTAAACGGCGTTGTAACCATCACCAAGGGCGTGGGCGACGAAGCCATCGTACACCGCTACGAGACCACCTATCCCTTGCCCGGTCTCATGGTGCGCACGGAGTCGGTGTTCTTTGCCGCCACGCCCGACAAGGTGGCCTCCTGCACCCGCTCCGTGTTCAACGATTCCTCCGCCGGCTGGCAGCTCTACTCTGTCACCGAGGGCTACGGCTCTGAGGTGGCGCAATGCACCTCTTACTTCTACGGCGAGGATAATCGCATGGTCAAGCAACAGCGCGCCGATGGCGGTATTACCGAATACGAGCACGATTCCTTGGGACGCCTCACCTTGGAGAAATCCCCGTGGGGTGCCGACCTGGCTAAAGTAACCCGCACCACCTACGCCACAGCTCGCTTCTTTGATGTGCGCCCCGCTACCGTGGCAGAGTATCATGTGAATGCCTCCGGCACGGAAGTGCTGTTCCGCAATACGGCCTACAGCTACGAGGAATCTGCTGAGCTGGAGCGCACCACCACGATGGTAACAGCCGGTGGCAGCATCCTGCAACAAGTAAGCATTGAGGAAACCTTCGGCCCTGAGCCCGCATACGCTTACGCCGCCGGTAAGCCCAAGTTCTCGCAGGATAGTGCCGGTGTGCAGACTTTCCACGAGTACGAATCTACCACCGAGCACGGTGCTATCCACAAGCACACTAGCATCACCAAGGCTAACGGTGAGTTGGTCGCTGCCCACAGCCGAAAAACAGAGGAGTTTATCGCCGCCGATGATACCCTCACCTTCGAGCAGGAAAGTATCTGGGACGGTTCTCAGTGGTTGCTGCTGGACACCACTGCTTACGAATACGACGAGCAACAGCGCGTCACCAAGACCACCCGTGCTAATGGCCGCTTCTCCACCACGGAATGGATGTGCTGCGGCCGCCTGAGCGAGACGGATGAGGACGGCATTACCACCACATACGCCTACGACTCCGCCCGCAGCCTCACGGAAACTACCCGCGAAGCGGTCTACGACGGCACCACCTGCATCACCCCCGAGACCATCACGGAGTTCACCCGCGATGCCGCCGGGCGCGTGCTCTCCACCATCCGCCGTGCAGGCCCCATGGAGACCACCGAATCCACCGAGTACGATGCCTTGGGCCGCATCACGAAGCAAACGGATGTACTGGGCCGCATCACTACTACCGCCTACAGCGCTGATGGTCTTACCACCACCGTCACCACCCCCGCAGGCGCCACCACCATCACCACCCGCAACACGGATGGCTCCACCGCTTCCGTCAGCGGTACGGCGCAGCGTGCCTTGGTGTATGTGTACGACCTCAACGGCAACAATGAGCGCAGCACCACCAAGCTGGCAGATGGCACCACCATCGCCCAGAGCATCAGCAACGGCTTCGGCCAAACCACCATGCAGGCACAGGCAAGCACCACGGGCTTCATTTACTCGCGCAGTGAGTACAACGCCAAGGGGCAGCCGGTGAAGCTGTATCAGGACACGGGGTGGAACACGCCCAAAACCGCCGCCACGCTGGTAGAGTACGACCGCTTCGGCGCCGTTACCAAGCAAACCCTCGCGCTGGCCTCTACCCCCACCAAGGACAACTCCCCCGTGGTGGAGATGGCCTACAGCGTAGAATCTATGGAGGATGGCGTGTATAGCGTCACCACCCGCACCCGCTACAATGCGGAGGGTGAGCCGCTTGTTTCCACGCAAAAGCAGCTTATCTCGCAGCTTAGCGCCACCTTGGCAAGCAAGAGCATTAGCGTAGATGAACGTGGCAACAGTGCAACCGAGTGGAGTGAGTTTACCGCCCTCGCCGTGGTAACAAGCTACAGCTCCGTGCCCACCTCTGCCATAACCGCTGAGAGTGTAACAAAGGATGGCTTTAGCACCATGCAGAAGGATTACGCGGGTATCACCACCACGGCCACACGCAGCTACACCTCCACGGGTATCACCCTGGTGCAGGTGGATGGCCGCAGCAATGCCACCACTACCCACACCGACCTTGCCGGGCGTACTGTGAACGTAACGGATGCCTCCGGCGCTGTCACCACCACCGCTTACGATGCCGTGCACGACCTCCCCGCCGTGGTCACGGATGCCATGGGCAACACCGCATGCTACAAGTACGACCACCGAGGCCGCAAGCTGGCCGAATGGGGCACTGCCCTACAGCCCGCCTGCTTCGGTTATGATGAGGCCAACAACATGACCATGCTGATGACGTTCCGAGGGGCTCCTGAAACGAACGCAGATGGCTCGCCAAGCCAAAGCGGCGAAGGCGCGGCGGCTGGCGATGAAACCACCTGGACATTCGATGCCGCTACCGGGCTGGAGACGCGCAAGACCTACGCCGATGGTTCCTCCGTCGTCAAGAGCTATGATGCCTTCAATCGCCTTGCTACCGAGACGAATGCCCGTGGTCGCTTCACTGCCTACACCTACGAGCAGGAGCGCGGTCTGTTGCTGAGTACCGCCTGCTACTACCCCGCCGAAGAAGGGGCTGAACCCGTGGAGGATTCCTACACGCCCGCCCGCCGTTTTGCCTACAACCACTTAGGCCAACTCGTGCAGATGACGGAGCGAGATAACCTCAATCCCCATGCCGACGGCTCGGTGGCAGAGAGTATCCGCACCCTCGGCTACAACGCCTATGGCGAAGCGGAGACGGACTCCTTGGCGATGGATGGTGACACCCACCTTATCACCGAGCTGCGCGACTCCTTCGGTCGCTCGGCGGGCTACACCTATGCCAAGAACGGCGCCGTGCAGCAAACAGTCAGCACCGGTTACGGCGAGGAGGGCCGCATCAACAGCGCCGGCTTTACACACGGCGGCGAGCAGAAGCTCTTTGGCTACGAGTACCTGCAAGGCAGCAACTTGCTGCACCGCCTCACCAAGCCCAACAACATGGTGCTTACGCAGAGTTATGAGCCCGCTCGCGACCTGCTTATTGGCATGGCCTACCACCGCGGCAGCTCTCTGGTAGTACAGCGCGAGTACAGCTACGATGCCCTTGGCCGCCCGACCACTCGCAATACAGCCCGCCAAGGTGCTGTGGTGAACGATATCTTCGCCCACAACACCCGCTCCGAGCTGAGCAGTGCCCGCGTGAACGGTGTTTCCTACGGCTATGCGTATGATAACATTGGCAATAGAGAATTTGCCGTGGAGGGAGAGAAAACGTCCGTCTACTCTGCGAATGCACTCAACCAGTACACCCGCATTGTGGAGGATGATGAGAGTCTCTTCCTGCCGGAGTTCGATGCCGATGGCAATCAAACCCGCGTGCAGACAAGCACCGGCAGCT
>JAEIGA010016975.1_pt1 | contig 11081 bp, 7 predicted proteins | sample 9270691 | NCBI WGS metagenome assembly JAEIGA01 (sample SAMN17057246, study PRJNA624740) | gut metagenome | biome: biome; isolation source: fecal sample | host: Bos grunniens | place: China: Xizang | collected 2019 | reverse complement strand
TTCACAAAGGGTGCACACCACCTCAATGTGAACGTTCTCAACAGAGAGATGCTTGAGGATGCAATGGAGCACCCTGAGAAGTATCCACAGCTCACAATCCGCGTTTCAGGTTACGCTGTGAACTTCATCAGACTCAGCCGCGAGCACCAGCTTGAGGTTATTTCAAGAACATTCCACGAATCAATCAGATAATGATAAAGGTTCACTCTTACGAATCTATGGGAACATACGACGGGCCGGGATTGAGGCTCGTCGTATTTCTTCAAGGCTGCCCATTCCGCTGCCTGTACTGCGCCAATCCTGACACAATAACATTCGACGGAGGCACTCCGACAGAAGTCGAGGAGATTGTGAAGATGGCTGTCAGTCAGAAACCTTTCTTCGGAAGACGAGGCGGTGTCACATTCTCAGGCGGAGAGCCGACATCACAGGCAAAAGAGCTGATACCTCTGATAGACCGCCTGCATGAAGAAGGCATCAACGTATGCGTAGACACCAACGGAGGCGTATGGAACCCTGCCGTAGAAGAACTTTTCAAAAAGGTGGATCTTGCATTGCTTGACATCAAGCAGATCAACCCGGCAAGACACGAAAGCCTCACAGGTCGCAACAACTCCACCACCCTTGCCACTGCTAAATGGCTCGAGGAAAACGAAAAACCATTCTGGATGAGATATGTACTCGTTCCGGGAATCAGCGACTTTGAAGAGGACATCAGGGCTCTCGGAGAGCACTTCAAGGATTACAAGATGATCCAACGAGTGGAAATCCTCCCCTATCACACACTCGGTGCTCACAAATACGAGACTCTCGGACAGGAATATGCGCTCAAGGACACCAAGCACAACACTCCTGAGCAACTCGACAGAGCAGTCGCACTTTTTAATGAGTACTTCGACTGCGTGATGTTGAACTAAAAATTCCGACGCTTAGTTAGATAAAAAGTTATGGACTTCGGTTCATAACTTTTTTTGTATATTTGTGGAAATAGCCGGTGGCAAATTTCCTCAAAAGGCTCCCGGTCTCCCGCACTAATAATTAACCTATATCTTTATGCTACGTAAAACACGTATTCTGCTAGCAGCTATATTCTTCATCGGAGTAACGCTGCTTTTTCTGGATTTCACAGGAACGATACATGGATGGCTGGGATGGATGGCCAAAATCCAGTTTCTTCCAGCTGTTCTGGCATTGAATTTCGTAGTCATTGCAGCTCTTCTGCTGCTGACAATCATCTTCGGAAGGGTGTACTGTTCTGTAATCTGCCCTATGGGAATAATGCAGGACATTATATCATGGTTCCGCAAGAAGACAAATAAGAAAGCACGATTCCGTTTTTCTTATTCTCCTGCAAAGAACTGGCTCCGATACCTGGTTCTCGCACTATTTGTCATCGGACTTGTTCTTGGTGCACATTCGATTGCACTTCTGATCGCTCCATACAGTGCTTACGGAAGAATTGCAGCCAACATCTTCGCTCCAGTGTATCAATTAGGTAACAACATACTTGCTTATATTGCAGAAAGAGCAGACAGCTACGCCTTCTATAAAGTGGATGTATGGGTTAAGGCGGCATCCAGCCTGGCTATCGCTGCAATCACATTGATAGTGGTCGGTGTTCTTGCATGGAAACATGGCAGAACCTGGTGCAACACCATCTGTCCGGTGGGAACAGTGCTGGGATTCTTCTCGAGATTCAGCATCTTCGCTCCTGTTATCGATACAGAAAAATGCCGAAACTGCGGTCTCTGCGGCAAGCAGTGCAAGGCATCGTGTATCGACATGGAGAATCATAAGATTGACTACAGCAGATGCGTGGTGTGCATGGACTGTATCGACACCTGCAAGGATGGAGCTATCCGATATGAAAAGAGAGTTAAGAGCCACTGTTCTGCTGCAGCGGACAATGACGTCCAGGGCAATGGTGTGAACAAGGGACGACGTGCATTCATCACAACATCTGTAATTGCAGGAACGGCTGCGACAATGAAAGCACAGGAGATGAAGGTGGACGGAGGACTGGCTGAGATCAGCCGCGCGCAGAAACCTCAGCGCAAGACCCCACTCGTTCCAGCAGGTTCACTCAGTCTCAAAAACTTTTCCAATCATTGCGTATCATGCCAGCTCTGCGTGGCAGCATGCCCTAACCAGGTGCTCAGACCATCAACTGCCCTGGAGACACTGATGCAGCCGGAGATGTCATACGAACGAGGCTATTGCCGCCCGGAGTGCACCACCTGTTCACAGATCTGCCCTGCTGGTGCAATCAGACCGATAGGGATTCAAGAGAAATCATCGATTCAGATCGGACACGCAGTTATCAATCTTGAGGCCTGTGTGGTGAACAAGGACAACGTCAGCTGTGGAAATTGCGCACGACATTGTCCGGCCGGAGCAATCAGAATGGTGAAGAAAAACCCTGACGATGAGAACTCAATCAGAATTCCGGTTGTGAATGAAGAAAAATGTATTGGCTGCGGTGCATGTGAGAATCTTTGTCCGGCAAGACCGTTCACAGCGATTCATGTAGAGGGCCACGAAGTACATAAGGAACTATAAAAGGGGAAGTTATGACAGACAATATAAACAGACGAGAATTCTTAAAGACTGCAGGAATGGCTGGTCTTGCCATGGGCGGTCTCACAACACTTGCCGGATGCTCGAGCACAACTGGTAAAGAAACCACAGCTGAGAACGGCCAGATGACGATGCGCACAAATCCCGGCAATGGAGACAAAGTCAGCATACTTGGCTATGGATGCATGCGTTGGCCGATGATCAAGGATGAGCAGGAGAAGGATATTGTGGACCAGGAGGCTGTGAACAGGCTTGTGGACTACGCAATCGAGCATGGTGTCAACTACTTTGACACATCTCCTGTGTATCTTCAGGGTCAGAGCGAACAGGCAACCGGTATCGCCCTCAAAAGGCACCCTCGAGAGAGCTACTTCCTTGCCACAAAGCTTTCCAACTTCAGCAACTCGAGCAGGGAGAATTCTTTATTGATGTACAGAAAATCCTTCGAGAACCTCCAGACAGACTATTTCGACTACTATCTGCTTCACTCGATCGGAGGAGGCGGAGTGGAAGCCTTCAACAAGAGATATGTCGACAATGGGATGGTGGACTTCCTTATGGAGGAACGAAAGGCAGGACGCATCCGTAATCTGGGATTCTCATTCCATGGAGACAAGGACAGTTTCGATGCATTCATGCAGATGCACGAGAAATATCATTGGGACTTCGTGCAGATCCAGCTCAACTATGTGGACTGGAAGCATGCCGGCGGCAGAAACACCAATGCTGAATATCTGCAGGCAGAACTTGATAAGAGAGGCATCCCTTCTATAATCATGGAGCCGCTGCTGGGCGGACGCCTTGCCAAGGTACCTCAGCACATTGCAGACCGTCTGAAGGAACGCGACCCTGAAAGAAGCGTGGCATCATGGGCATTCAGATTTGCCGGCACGCATCCGGGAGTGCTTTGTGTACTCAGTGGAATGACATATATGGAACATCTTCAGGACAACCTGAGCAGCTATTCCCCTCTCGTTCCGCTCTCGGAAAGCGACCTGAACTTCCTTGAGGAAACCGCTGTACTCATGCAGGAATACCCTACCATACCTTGCAACGACTGCAAATACTGCATGCCTTGTCCATATGGAATCGATATACCTGCAATACTCCTGCACTACAACAAATGCGTAAATGCAGGCGAAATAGCAGGCAGCACAGCTTCCGAGAACTACAAGAAGGCACGCAGGGCTTATCTGGTGAGCTACGACAGGGCAGTTCCGAAACTCCGTCAGGCAGCAAGATGCATAGGCTGCGGCCAGTGCACAAGCCATTGCCCACAGAGCATCGACATCCCTCGAGAGATACGAAAGATCGACAGATATATTGAGGAACTCAAACAGAACACCCTATAGGGATGCACTATAAAATAACGCTCCGCCATCGATGATTCATTGTCACCTTTGGCGGAGCGATATTATTTCAGATATATATTAAAGGAAGTAGACAGCTGATTCAACAGACTTTGTAATGATATCTGCCGCATCCTTGTCCTCCTGGGCAAGAGATCCCTTTACATACTTTGTGACCTCACCCTCTGATACAACAGCACCAGCTTCGTCAAGAGTCACTGCAGTCATGACAAGGACCTCACCCTCAGCCTCGAAGGAAATTCGATAAGCACTTCCCCAGTCCTCGCCATCCTTATATTCACCTGTAAGGATAGAACCGGCAACAGCATATGTACCAGAGTATTTTCTGAATCTGGAAACATCACCTACCTTCTGATAAATATCAAAGTTCTTATCTGCTGTGAATTCGATATAAACAGCAGGAACAGCCGAAGCCTCGTAGCCTGTCATCTCAGCAAGCTGCCATTCCCCAACGATGCCGACCTCCACATTCGGAGCCTTCTCGCATGAAGCAGCCAATCCAAGAATAATGATTGACGCCAGTATATTTAATATTCTTTTCATCGTCTTAAATTTTTACAACCATCCACCATTATCACTTGCAACGCCGCGAGCCATCACAGAGATGGTGCGGGTGATTTCCATACCGCCGATCTGCTCCATACCGCCAAGGTTTTCTCCACCGGCAATAGCCTTGACAACAAACTTACCTGAACCGGCCTGAGTAGGCTTGATGCTGAGCTTGCCGTACTTGATTTCCGGCTTTCCATCGAGTCCGAGGGACTTGACAGTAGCATCGTCACACTCTACACTGATATATGTAAGGTTGTTTGAAGAACCTCCGAAATATGAAGACAACTCATATCTCTCAGCCTTTTCAGAAGCATCCTGGATTCTTACTGTAAGGCTTGGAGTACCCTCAAGGGCCATGAGGAACTTCCATGCATCCACTGCACCTGTTCCCATCTTGCCTCTGTATATTCCGAGATCAGTAAACTGCTCGACACCTGTATATCCGCTGATCTTCATCACATTATCCTTGAGTCTGCCATCAAGATCATTCACAGAAGTGAGAAGCATCGAGACAAACTCATCGCGTGAGTACTTCTTGCCAAGCTTATATGCATAGGAAAGGCCAAGGGCAGCAACACCGGAAACATGAGGACATGCCTGCGATGTACCCTGCATGTATGCATAATCATAATCAAACTGGGCAGATGCATTCTCATCCGATTTCACAGTATTGATGAAAGTAGAGAGAACACGGCTCTTGTTCACTGCATAACTGCTGTAGTTTCCAAGATAGAAGTCACCACCTGGAGCAGCAATGTTACATCCAGGACCATAATTGGTATATGTGGCAGCTGGAAGATAGTCAGGGCCAAGTGCGGTAACTGAAATCACATCCTTCACTGCAGCAGGATAACTTGACATATTACGTGCGTCGTTTCCGGAAGCAGCAATCACGACATTACCATCCAGGACTTCGCTATTGTTGTTCTCCGGGTCCATGAAGTAAGCGATCGCATCATACTCTGCACCAAAGATCTTGCTGTATTCAAGGTCAGACTTGTAAGCGGCACCTTCACCCTCATATCCGAATGAACACTGAGCGATGGATGCGCCATTGTCCGCAGCATATACAAATCCGATTGCAGAAGCATCAAGAGTCGACATACCACCCTTGAAAATCTGGCACGACATCATTCTCACACCATCACCATTTCCTGTACCACCGGCTGTACCACATACTCCGAGGCCGTTTCCGTTGGCTGCAGCAACGATTCCTGCAACGTGTGTACCGTGACCGGACTCGTTTCTATGGTTCCAATCGATGTTTCCACTTCTGTCAATACAGTTCCAGCCATATACGTCATCGGCATAACCATTCCTGTCATTATCAATGCCATCTCCCGGGGTCTCTGCAGTATTCTTCCACATATTAGGCGCCAAGTCAGGGTGGTCATACTTAACAGGACCATCAAGAACTGCAACAACAACTCTTCTATCACCTGCAGTAAGGTTCCACGCATCCTTTACAGCGATATCACCTCCTGCATAAGTGGAGTTCGCAATCTCACTGCTTCCAGTGTTGATGTAGTGCCACTGATCCTTGAGATACGGGTCGTTGAATGTAGCACTTGTGCTTGCAGACATCTCCTGAAGCGAAGGTACATATGGAGATGACTTGAGGTCAGAAGCCGGAGCCACCACCTTGTTGTACTGGATCATCTCCACCTGTGAGAATGTAGAAAGTCTCGCGGCAGCTGTTGCATTGTCGGCACCGTCAAACTCCACTTTGAACCAACGATGAAGATTATGTCTTCTCGCCACATCCTCCTTTTCAGGACGGATTGTAAAGATTGGTGCGATGGATGTAATCTCAACATTCTTTGAGAGTTCGTCCACCAGGGACTTTCCGCCTGAGTGGATATCTGCGGCAGCTTCATCTGTCAAACGAAGGAGCAATGAGCCATCGATTGACGCAGAAGGAGTATTGATGACCTTTGTCATCAATACTCCATTCTCGACATTTGAGAGATTGTCTTCCGTAAGAGCCTCAGCACAAGAAGCAAAAAGCAGCACTGAAGCGAACAGGAAGGCAGATCTTCTTATCTGTTCAATAAACATATCAGTATTTTATTTGAGTATAGTTCTCTGTACGAGCTTAACCTCTTCTGAAGCAGGAGCCTCAATCTTAGTCAAAGATGAAGGGGTCACGACAAACTCAGCTGGCTGTGCACCGCCTGCAACTGCCATCTGAATGAAGTTCTCCATGTAGTTGCGAGGAGTAGCATCTGAAAGTGCGTCGATTGTTGACTTCACATAGCCGCTCTCAGTCTCCACATAGTTTGTACGCTGCTTCTTAAGTGCAATAGAAAGGTCAACTGTTGCCTTCGAAGCAGAGAGGCTTGAAAGCTCGGCCGAGCCACCGTTAGCATACTTTGAATCAGGGCTCACAAGCATTGGATATGCGTGGCAGTCTTCTGAAACAAGGAACGCATCACCTGAATAACTCTGATCAAGATAGTAGCAGAGCTGCATTGCAACATAAGAATATCCATATGAACCGGCATTGGTATTTGGATTACCGATGAACGCAATCACATCCTTCTCCTCAGTAACGAATCCACCGACCATTGCACCATTCTCGAGGTTTGGTGAAAGTGAAGCACCGGTGAAGAAGAGGTATGCATTTGTAGGATAAGCCATTGTACCCTTCTTGTTCATAATCTCGAGATCACCATACTCATCGAGTTCATAATGGTCAGACTTGAGCTCATTAGGAGTCATCGGAGTCATGAGTGTGTAAACAAATCCATTGTAGAATTCGAAGTCGATATCATTGTCAAAGCCGTACTTCTTCGAAGCATTAGCGTGGAAACCTCTAAGAGTAAGGTAATCTACAGTATATTCCTCATTGACATACACGTCATCGGCATTGTCAAAGAATTCTGCCTCACCACGCTTAGATCTTGACCAGCCTCTTGCGTTATATGGGTCAAGCGACCACACATCCCACTTCTTGAGATAGCCGTCATGGTTCTCAGGCTGATACTTCTCAGGTATGTCAAACATGTCATACTCAGGATCGAAGATATTGAACTCACCCTCAGTAGTAGCGTTTACAGTGAAGAACTCGCTGTGGTAGCCATTGTCAGCAAAAACCACAAGAGTATATTCAACACCAGGGTTAAGACCTCTCAAGACGCCAGAGTATCCGACTGTATTGAGTGAATCCAACTGGAATCTGTCAAGCTGATATGAAGGGAGCTGCAAGCTGTAGTGGATTGTCTCCTTGAAGTTCTCGTACTGCTGCTTCTTATAGACAGCGACAGCAGCCTTTACGATATCTGAACCATAGAGATAGAACTCCATTGAGTTCTTGGCTGTAAGTCCGATAGGAGTATGCTTGTCAGAAACGATGAGACCCATGTGGATATCCACGTTCCTAGGATCCTCTGCTGTATCGTAACCGAACTTGATGAAGTCGTACTCCTGGAAGTTGCCTGAAGCATCATAAGCACATGCGATCATAGTATAGAAGTGGCTCTCCTCGAAAGTAAAGTCATACACTCCTGGAGTCTTTATAGTCTCTGCATTCTTGCTTGCCTTCACCTCCTCGAGCTTTGAAACCATCTCTACATCGCTGAGATGACCCTTGAACACTTCGTACTTCACCTCAGCAACGTCAGTACCGAAGCTGAACTCGATCGGCATGACGCCGTCCACAGCAACTGAATAGTTGAGGTTGAGAGTAAAGTCATATGGCTGATAACCAGGGAGAACGATTCTGAGCTTACCCTCTGTATTGCCATAAGCCATACCATCTGCAGCAGGCACATATGCGTAAACTCCGTTCTTAGGGAATGTAATGACACCGTTCTTCACGTTACCGTAAAGACCAGAACTTGCACCGGCACCCATTACCTCATCAACATCAGAGCAGAGGTAGATATCACCATACTGACCTGTTGGACAAGTGAATGCGTACTGAAGATCGAAGTACACCTTGTTTTCCTGAACTGCGTTAAGGTAGATCGGAGCACCCTTGCCATATTCAGCATAAGCTTTGACATTGTCAAGGTTTCCGTCAACCATATATGCAAGGAATGAGTCAGTGTACACACTGTCGATCATATAGTAACCCTTAAGGTCAGCACGCTCGTAAATCTTCACTTCCTTCTCGTGGTTCTTCTCAGTAAGGACAGCACCGATTGCTGATGCATAGCCTGCGAACACGTCGTCACGCCACAGACCCTTACCAAGATAATTCCAGCCAACGACTGTAATGGAGAATGTGAGTTCGCTGCTTGAAAGCGAATACTGTGAAACAAACTCAGGATCTGTGACCTTGATAGTACAAGTATACTTCTTGCCAAGTTCGTATTCGTTAGAAACGTGAACCTTGAAAGCAGCCCTCTCCTGGTCCTCATCGAAATAGAGAGTCTCCTCCTCAAGTTCAAAGATGCCTTCCTCGCTTACAACGAGTTCATAAGGAACGAAAGCCTCTTTATCAATTGCATCAGCTGATCTCTGGACAGTGAAAGTCAGAGTCTTCTCATCAGTTGGAGAGAACACGATATCAGTTGTCTGATTCTGCGGGAAATAAACACCCTGACAGAAGATCGAGTCCTGCTCACCTGGATTCCAGACCTCCTCCTGACAAGCGGTAAAGCCTACCAAAAGGACAGCTGGGATGATATATTTCAAAAATCTTTTCATATTCTTTTAAATCTTTACGCTTATTCTGCCCAGTTCACAAGAGTTGAAGTTGGATCAGGGTTATTCAGTGACTGATTGATTGCAGTGTTCGACTGGAACTCTGATCTTGTGATCACAATGTTCCACTGTGGTGAACGGCCCTCAGTGTTGAATCTTGCAACTGCAGGGAAGTTTGTTCCGTTGTAACCACGAGTGATACCCTGGTTCAGACGCTTGTAGTCAAACATGAGGATACCCTCACCCCAGAACTCGATTCTCTTCTGGAGCATCATCTCCTTGATGAAGAGCTCCTTGGTGTTGATGTAGTCACATCCGTTATATGAACGATATCTGTAGGTCTGCATGAAGTTGTTGAGAAGTTTCTTTGCTTCCTCCAAACCATTCTGAGTAGAGTTAAGCGCTGCTTCAATCTCGATGAAGTACATCTCCTCAACACGCATGAGAAGGTGGTCAGCACAGTTTCCTTCAGTGTACTCAACGCACTGGCCTGAAGCAGGACGGAACTTGAGGTTCACATAAGGAGTTGTGAAAGCCATGAGGTACTCATAAGCGTTTGTGATTCCATAAGCCTCGTAACCTGCGACTCTGTCGTCTGTACCAGCGAACTGATAGCCGTGGTTAGGCTTGTAAGTCTCTGATGAAGGATGCCATGTGTACTCTGGGTCAAGCCAAGACTTCTTTCTGAAGTCGTTCTCGTCGATACGGTCGTAAAGAGCCTTGTTGATGCTTGGGAGTGAAAGGATTGAATATCCCCAGATTGCCTCAGGAGCAAGGTGTGCAATGTTTGTGATGATGTTTGAAGCATTCTCAACAGAAAGTGAAAGACCCCACATCCAAGCATTGTTCGCAGAACCGTCGTTGAAGCCGCTCTTTGTGTCATGCCACTGCTCTGCAGTAAGAGGTGTCTTGCCGCTTGTTGTGATTGCCTTGCGGGCATATTCAGCAGCCTTCTGGTATGCCGCAGTATTAACCTTGTCATCAGCTGCACCAAGCTCAAGATAAGCACGTGCGTACAGACCGTAAACAGCACCTACTGTAGGCTGGTTGTACACTGTTCCTGCAGTTGCAAGATACTGCTCAGCCTTTGCAAGGTCAGAGAAGATGAACTCATAGAGATCCTCTCTCTTTGCGCGAGGGTTGTTCTTAGCAATATCCTCAGTTGTATTCTCGTCAACGATCGGAACTGTGAGACCAAGAATCTGCTCGCCTACAGGAGCATAGATATTCTGCTTCGGCTCATAAAGACGGGCAAGGTCAAGATAGAACATAGCTCTGTATGCATGAGCCTGACCTACAGCGTTTACAACTGTCTTATCTGTGTCAGCTGTAATCTCACCGGCCTTGAGGATGATCTCATTGGCAAGCTTGATCCAGGCATAGTAGCAATCCCAGAAATATGCGCAGTAGATGTAGTCTGCACCCATTGAGAGGTTCTGAGTAAAGCCTCCGAACCACCAGTATCCGAGCTCACCGCTCACTGTAAGGTCCTCGAGCATAGCCTCAGTCATAAGGTGGATGGCAGCAATACCATAGTCTGCGTGATAGCCATACGATGATGCGTATCCGCCGGTTCCGGAAGCCATCAGGGCAGAAGGGATACCGTTCACCATGTACTGAAGTGCATTAGGTGAGGTTTCGATCTGTCCGGATGTCACAGTGCTACCCTTCGGGAAAGTCTCCTTGATACAACCTGTGGTAAGTGCTACCGCAGCAAGTATCGCAAATAATCTGATAAATGTATTTTTCATTTCCGTAATATCCTGAATGTTAGAATGTAATGTTAAGACCGCCGGAAACTGTCCTTACCGGAGAGTTCATAGCGTTGCTTGTAGCACCTGTGAAGCTCTGACGTGGGTCGAGACCTGCACGACGTGACCAATAGTAGATATTGTCACAAGCCACATAGAGTCTGAGTCTGCTGATATGCAT
>JAEIGA010016974.1_pt1 | contig 11082 bp, 8 predicted proteins | sample 9270691 | NCBI WGS metagenome assembly JAEIGA01 (sample SAMN17057246, study PRJNA624740) | gut metagenome | biome: biome; isolation source: fecal sample | host: Bos grunniens | place: China: Xizang | collected 2019 | reverse complement strand
TATGCGTCACAAGGGTTTACCTCGGGTACCACAAGAGGTACGTCGTTGTCCATACGGAAGGCACTTGAATTGTCAATCATTATGGTGCCGTGTTTGGTTATTGTCTCGGCAAACTCTTTTGAGGTTGAACCACCTGCCGATACAAAGGCATAGTCAATACCTTTAAAGTCGTCATTGTGCTTAAGTTCTTTGACTGTGTACTCTACACCTTTGAAGTTATAACTTGTTCCCGCGCTACGTGCCGAACCAAAAAGTACAAGCTCGTCAAAGGGGAAATTTCTCTCTTCGAGGACACGCAGAAACTCCTGTCCCACTGCGCCACTGACGCCTACGATAGCAATTTTCATTTTATATTTTTTTGTGTTTGTTTTCTGTTTTGTTTGTTTTTAACATTGCTGTTGCCCTTTATGGGAGGGCGATAGCGTTGCAAAAGTACAAAGAAAAATTGCATATAATAGAAAGGTGTTGCGCTTTTTTTGTAAATTTGCCCAAATAAGATGCAGAAAACCTGTTTTTTATATCGTTTTTTTAATAAGTATGGGTGATAAGTGGTTGCAACGTACCGAATTATTCCTTAGCAGCGAAAGACTTGTGCAGATACAAGCGGCTAGGGTGCTTGTCGTCGGGCTTGGCGGCGTAGGCTCGTGGGCGGCAGAAATGTTGTGTCGTACAGGGGTAGGCAGTATGACGCTGGTGGATGCTGATACAGTAGATATTACAAATATTAATAGGCAGATGCCCGCGCTTGTCTCTACCATAGGAAAGGTAAAATGTGAGGTTGTTGCCGCAAGGTTGCGCGAGATTAATCCTACGGGCTCTTTTCTCTCGCTTAATATGTTTGTCGATGTAGAAAATATTCCGCAGTTGCTCGACGAGGGTAACTACGACTTTGTGGTCGATGCAATAGATTCGTTGCCTCAGAAGGCTGCGCTGATAATTGCCTGCTGGGAGCGTGGGATAAAGATTGTTTCGAGTCTGGGTGCCGGTGCCAAGGGTGACCTTTCTTGCATACGTGTGGGCGACCTGTGGCGCAGCGAGCATTGTGTGCTTGGTAAGAATCTTCGCCGTCTGTTGCGCGATTTTCGCGGAAAATACAAACTTCCGGTGGTGTATAGCACAGAGGATGCACGCAAACAGGCTATCTCTCCTTCGCCCGATGGTGGTAAGCCTATTATAGGGACAATGAGTTACTACACAACAACTTTTGGTTGCTATCTTGCAGCTTATGTAATTGAGAATTTATGATAAAGATAGAAAATATTACAAAAAGTTTCGGCTCGTTGCAGGTACTTAAAGGAGTCAATCTTGAAATTTCAAAGGGTGAGGTTGTCAGCATCGTGGGTCCCAGCGGGGCGGGAAAGACTACCTTGTTGCAGCTTGTGGGTGCTCTTGACACGCCCGATAGTGGTGCTATATATTTCAATGGCGAGAATCTTTGCAGCATGGGGCGTAACAAGCTTGCAGCCTTCAGAAACACACATATAGGTTTTGTCTTTCAGTTTCACCAGCTGCTGCCCGAATTTACAGCTCTCGAAAATATTATGATTCCTGCTCTTATTGCCGGAAAAAGTCGCACCGAGGCTGCGCATCGGGCAACGGAACTTTTGCAGCTGATGGGTCTTTCGGCCCGTGCCGATCACAAACCCTCTCAAATGTCGGGCGGTGAGAATCAGCGTATTGCTGTTGCGCGTGCCCTTGTGAATAATCCCGACGTTATTCTTGCCGACGAGCCTTCGGGCAGTCTCGACAGCCACAATAAAGAGGAACTGCACAAACTTTTCTTCGACCTGCGCGATCGTTTCGGACAAACATTCATAATAGTGACGCACGATGAGAAACTTGCGCAGATTACCGATCGTACGGTGCATATGGTGGATGGCCTTGTTACGAGTGAATGAATATTTATCGAGAATTAAACTATTTTTGATTTTTAATGTCTAAAAGAAAAAATAGTTATGAAAAAATCAATTTTTTTAATAGTTCTATTGTTCCTGGGGCTGACAATTTATGCTCAGGATAATGGTGCTCGTCGTCAGGGCAACGCTCAGCGTCCCAACCGTACAATGCGCAGGTCTTTCTCGCCCGAAGAGATGGCAAAGGCCGAAGTTGATGCAATAAATGCCGCCGTAGGTCTCGACTCGCTTCAGTATCAGTTGGTGTATATAATGAAATACTCGGACATGGTGGCGATGCAGGACAGTATGAAGGCTCGTGCTGCCCGTGCACCTAAAATGGGTGAACGTGGAAATAATCCTCCCCGTCTCGATGATAAACAGCGCGAGGAGTGGATGAAAGCTCGCGAGGATGTAATGAAAAAGCGTCGCGAGGCAATGAATGAGCAGATGAAACAGATACTATCGGCAAAGCAGTATAAAAAATATCTCAAGTACGAAGAGGAAAAGTATTCTCGTCGCCGCGAATTTGGTGAGCGTCGCGGACGTTCCGGAAACAATAAAAGCAAAAAAAGCAAGTAATAGACATAAATTTAAATTTTATTGCAGGCAATGGAACAACTCTGTTCTGTTGCTTGTTTTATTTAAATAGTGCATAAAACTGCAAAAAATCTTGTCTCTAATCGGTTTTTTGTTTAATATTGCAGAGTCTATTTTTTAAAAAAAGACTTTTCAACTTTATATATAAACACTATTATCATGACTTCAGAAACAGAAAAAAATTTGGTTGTCGGCATAGATGTCGGCGGCACAGGAACAAAAATCGGAATTGTTGATGCTAACGGTAATATCCTTGTTCGTGACGAGAGTATAGCTACTCCCCAATATACAGACTTTAACGAGTTTGTTGATGCTATGAATGCTGTTGTTCAACGCCTTGTCGGCGAGGTTGGTGCCGAGGGACGCATACGCGGAATAGGTATCGGTGCTCCCAATGCCAACTACTATGCAGGTACAATAGAAAATGCTCCCAACCTTCCCTGGAAGGGCGTTCTTGAGCTTTGCAAAGTATTCTCGGAGAAGGCCGGTGTTCCCGTATTTACTACAAATGATGCAAACGCTGCTGCCATCGGAGAAATGAAGTACGGTGCGGCAAAAGGTATGAAAAACTTCATAATGATTACTCTCGGCACAGGTGTAGGCAGTGGTATTGTAATCAATGGTCAGCTTGTGTATGGTTGCGACGGTTTTGCAGGCGAGCTTGGTCACGTTACAATGGTGCGCGGCAAGCAGGGTCGTCTATGCGGTTGCGGCGGTCGCGGTTGTCTCGAGGCTTATTGCTCGGCTACAGGTGTTGCACGCACTGCAAAAGAGATACTTAAGGCTGATAAGGCTACTCCCAGCACTTTGCGTGGCATTAAGAACATTACTTCTAAGGACGTGTTCCTTGCAGCAAAGTCAGGTGACAAGATTGCAAAGGAGATTTTCAAGCAGACAGGTACAATGCTTGGCGAGGCTATCGCCGATTTTATAAAATTCTCAAGCCCCGAGGCTATTATTCTCTTCGGTGGTCTTACACGCTCGGGTAAATATATTCTCGACCCTGTGAAAAAGGCTGTTGATAAGAATGTGATGCCTATTTTTAAAGGTAAGGCGCAGATTATAATTTCGCATTTGAAAGATTCTGATGCTGCTATCCTTGGTGCAAGTGCTCTTGCATGGGAATAATACGAACTATTTGATTAATTATAGACGGGTTGCTCTGTTTGCTTGCAGGGCAACCCTCTTTTTTGTATCTTCGCGAGCAATAAATGTGGTATTATGGCTATTGATTTACAAGTGGAGGGACTGAGCAAAAGTTTCGGTGCTCTCGTTCTTTTTGAAAATATATCTTTTTCTATCGAAAGTACCCAAAGAATAGGACTCATTGCACGCAATGGCAAGGGTAAAAGTACGCTGTTGAAGATTATATCCGGTGGCGAAAATTACGATAATGGCTCTATTGTGTTTCGTAAAGACCTGAAGGTCGGTTATCTTGAGCAAGAGCCGCGTTTCGAGCCGGGTACAAAGGTGCTCGATGCCTGTTTGCGTCGCAACGGCGAAAAGTCGGCTGTAATTTCGCGCTACGAGCGTGCTACACAGAGTGGCGACGAACGCGAGCTTCATGCTGCTCTTGAAGAGATGGACCGTCTTTCGGCGTGGGATTTTGAGAGCAAGGTAAAGCAGGTGCTTTCTCAGTTGAAAATCACGGACTTTAACCAAACGGTCGATACTCTTTCGGGTGGCCAAATGAAGCGTGTGGCGTTGGCATCCATTCTTCTCGAAGAGCCCGACCTTATGATTCTTGATGAGCCTACCAACCACCTTGACACAGAAATGGTAGAGTGGCTCGAGGAGTATCTTACACGCCTTAATTGCAGCCTGTTAATGGTTACTCACGACCGCTATTTTCTCGACCGTGTGTGCAACGAAATTATAGAGATTGACGATAATCGCATCTACCGGTATAAAGGAAATTATAGCTATTTTCTGCGCAAGCGCGATGAGCGTCTCGAGAATGCCGAGGCCGAAATGTTGCGTGCGCGTAACCTCATGCGTAAAGAGCTTGACTGGATGCGCCGCCAACCACAAGCGCGAGCAACAAAGTCAAAATACCGAATAGACGCTTTTTACAAACTCGAGGAGAAGGCTGCCTCGCTGCGTCGCGAGGCAAGCGTTACGTTGGGCACAAATTCGCGCTACATAGGCAAGAAAATTTTTGAAATGCGCGCGCTCAACAAGGCTTTTGGCGATAGGGTTATTGTAAAGGACTTTTATTATAATTTTGCCCGCTACGAAAAGCTGGGTATTGTAGGCAATAATGGTACCGGAAAGTCTACGTTTATTAAAATGCTACTAGGACACACCCGGCAAGATAGTGGCACAATCGAGGTTGGCGAAACAGTAAAATGGGGATATTACAGTCAGGATGGAATATCCTTTGATGATAATATGCGTGTAATTGATGCTGTAAAAAAGATTGCCGAGGTTGTAGAGGTTGGCGGAAAGATGCTCACAGCATCGCAATTTTTGCAGCATTTTCTCTTTTCCCCCTCCAAACAGTATGACTATGTGTGTAAACTGAGTGGTGGCGAGCGTCGCAGGCTATATCTTTGCACGGTGCTTATGTCGTCGCCCAATTTTCTGGTCCTCGACGAGCCTACCAACGACCTTGATATTGACACTCTGCAGGTGCTCGAGGAGTATCTTGCCGATTTTAAAGGCTGCCTGATTGTTGTCAGTCACGACCGCTATTTTATGGATAGGGTGGTGGACCATCTGTTCGTCTTTAAAGGCATGGGCGAAATAAAGGACTTCCCGGGAAATTACACCGATTATCGCGACTGGTGCGACGAGGAAAAATCTCAGAGTAAGGCTGTTGCGGATACAAAGTCCAAGGTTGTCAAGGAAGAGAAAAATAAGTCTGTAAATCCTACCGGCAAGCGCAAAATGACGTTCAACGAGAAGCGCGAGTTTGAAGCTCTCGAGAGCGAAATTGCAATGCTCGAAGGGGAAAAGACGCAGCTCGAAACTGATATTTGTAGTGGCACGCTCGATAATGACACTCTGCTGAAAAAATCTATGCGTGTGGCCGAGGTTATTGAACTTATCGACGTAAAATCCATGCGATGGCTCGAACTTAGCGAATTATTGTAGTTCGCTTTTTGCAAATGTCGTTAATTACTGATTATTAGTAAAAGTATTTTTTGATTGTGTTTTTTTACGAGCTAAGTAAAGTGTCTCTTTATTTCTTTGTTTGTATATTCGCACAGAAACTAAAAAACAGGATAAAATGGAGAATATTCAAAAGGTAGATTGCTTTCAGTTTGAGGTAGACATGACTACTGTGGATAAATTGCATCGTATGCGCCCCAGTGCGCTGTGCAACATGATGCTGGCGTGTGCCGGTCGTCACGCCGATGCGCGTGGCTTCGGAGCCACACGTAAATTGGGCTGGGTGATGGCGCGAATGGTACTCGATATTAAAGATATTCCCCTCGGCTCACAAAAGTTTACAATAGAGACATTTATAAAAAATGCCTATCGTGGCTTTACCGATCGTTGTATACGTGCCGTTGACGAGAATGGCAACGAGCTTGCAACCATGATGTGTACCTTTGCCATGATAGACCTGGATACACGTGCTCCTTTTGATTTTGATAGTGAGTTTCACGATGTTTTTGTTCAATATCTTGCCCCCGAGGAGCCTTTCAGCATTGCTCGTGTTCCCTCGCCCCGTCGATGCAACGTAGACGACGTAGAGCCTGTTCACCGAAGGATAAGATACAGTGACGTTGATATTAACGGTCACATGAACAGTATTCGCTACATAGACCACATTATGGATATTCTTCCTCTCGACTACCTTTATACACACGATTTTAACCGTTTCGTCGTTGCATATATGCAAGAGGCGAAGCCAGGCGAGGGTCTTAATTACTACATGAAAGAGGTTGAGGATGATACTTACTTTGTGCAGATTGTAAAAGATAGTGGCGAGGCTATCTGTCGTTGCGAAATAAGCTTCCTTCCCCGTCCCGAGGGTGAAGAGGATTGAATATAGATACGTTCCATCAACAATAACAAAGGACATTAAACAATGAGGTCCAGGATAGTGATATTTTCAGCCATAGTTGCGATTCTCGCAACTATGGCTGAAAGTTGTCTGGTGATACCCACGAAAAACTGAATGTTGTAAACTAATAGATTAACAACAGATATGAATATTAAATATCAGATTATAAAAGCAGTATGCACGATACTTTTATTTTTCGAGGGTCTTGCAGGGACATTCGCTCAAACTGTTGTCACGCAAGAGGAAATGCAAAAAGTATATGAAGAGGTAAAGACACCATACAAATATGGTCTTGTGGTTACCCCGCCCTCGCCCGATAAAATGGTCGACAGCCCCAGTGTATTCCGCGAAGGCAAAAAATGGTACATGTACTATATTATTTTCGACGGTCGTGGCTACGAAACGTGGATGGCCGAAAGTGACGACCTGCTTCACTGGGAGACTAAAGGCAAAGTGTTGAGTTTTTCGGAATCGACAGACTGGGACAGCAACCAGAAAGCCGGATATTTGGCACTCATTGACAATAAATGGGGAGGTAACTATAAATTAAAGAAATACGATAGTCGCTACTGGATGAGCTATCTTGGCGGCAATAGTGCCGGCTACGAAAGTGGCACATTGGCTGTGGGCATGGCATACACAAAGAAAAATCCGACAACAGCCGAAGAGTGGCAAAGGGTGGAACAACCTGTGCTCTCGCCCACGGATAGGGATGCAAGCTGGTGGGACAATGGCAAAATTTATAAAAGTACAGTCCTGCGTGACATACGCAAACAGACGGGCCATAAATTTGTAATGTTCTACAATGCAAAGGGTAACGCCGAGCGCATAGGGATGGCTGTGAGCAATGACATGATAAACTGGAAACGTTACGGCAAAGAACCTCTGTTGGACCACAAAAGAGGAATCACAGGCGATGCTTACATACAGCGTTTGGGCAATCTGTGGGTAATGTTCTATTTTGGCTTCAGTTGGAACAAAGAGACAAGCAATAAAGCATGGGACACGTTTGCCTGTTCGTACGACCTTGTAAATTGGACCGATTGGCAAGGTGAACCGCTTATTGAGCCCTCCGAGGCGTATGACGCGCTATATGCCCATAAGCCCTGCGTGGTGAAGCACAAAGGAATTGTGTATCATTTTTATTGTGCTGTAAGTAAAGACAATAATCGAGGAATTGCAGTTGCAACGTCAAAGGAAATAGGGAAAAGTACCCTGCATTTCGAAACGACCGTAAAAGAGAATTAAGAAGCTGTTTAAAAAAGACCTATAAAAATTTCAAGGACATAAATTTAAACAACTTCTAAATTTTAGATTTAATATTGGGCATAATCAATATCTCGTCCGGTAGTGGAAAATTATTTACTAAATACTCCCCAAAAGATTGTAAAGAACTTTTGGGGAGTATTTAGTAAAAGTAGAAAAATGCGAAACATAGTTTACTTAATTTTTCACCCTTCTGAAATTTATAAATTAGAGTTAAAAATATATCTTCCCGACTCCACCCTATAAAGAGCATACCCCTCTCTTATACCGAACGACTGCACATTTTCCGAAAGCTGAACATTTGGCTGTTTACCTTTGAATGGTACCCATACAATAGCCGTTGAACCTACTGGAACATCACACTGCACAGAGAAATTGCCATTCTCATTTTTCCACTTGATAGCAACAATGCCATACGTCGTTCGGTGGGTATATTCAACCCACTCCAAGCCATTAGGTATAACAGGACGTACGTTGAAAGATCTGTACCCAGTTTCTATTGCTTCCAATCCCGCCAAATGGCGATAGAACCACCCAATACCGCCACCAAACATAGGATGGTTGCGCGAGTCGGCACCATTCCAATTCTCCCACGTAGTTGTAGCTCCCTGCTCTATCCACCAACCAAATGATGGAAAATCCCTTTGGTTGATAATCTTATAAGCAATATCCTTCAAGCCATTGTCACACAATACCTCAAAAAGGTAACGAGTGCCAATAATACCAGTGTCAAGATGGTAGTTTACCTCGGCAATATTTGCTATCAAAGCTTTTACAACTTTTGCCTTACGCTCCTCGGGAACTCCTATCACCAATGCTAATACGTTACTGCCATGCTTGCCGTAGGATTCAGTATCAGGGTCGTAGAATACATTGTGAAAGGCCTCGGCAGTTCTGTCTCGCAGACGAGCGTAGTATACAGACTCGTCGTTATAACCAAGCAACGATGCTGTTTTTGATGTAATGTCTGTACACTGCCACAAGAAGAATGTGTGTACCAATTCGTTGCGTGGCAAGGAACGAGGTGGAAGCCAATCACCCAAATTCTTCCAATACATCGGGTCTTTAGAGTGCATGATTCCATTTGGTTGCACCCATGTTTTCATCCAATTAATATGATTCTTCATAGCCTCGTAGTTTGCCTTTAATATTTCTATGTCACCATAGTGGCGATAAAACTCCCAAGGCATAATTTCCATTGCAGCACCCCAACCTACGCCACCGCCACAGCCTGGTTGCCAGGGTGCACCATTTGGAACGTATCCGTCGGCAGTTTGCGCTCCGCGAATATCGCGTATCCACTTATTATAGAAAGTTTCTGCCGCGAAGTTATGCATAACCGTCACACACGCCACCTGCCCATCACCCGTGTATGGCGAACGCTCCCTATGGGGGCAGTCGCTTGCAATAGAGCCGTGCATATTATCCAATTGGCTGCGTTGCCAAATTTCGTTAATCCTGTTAATAAGATTGTTAGAGGTCTTAAACTCGCCCGAGCGCTCCACGGAAGTATTCACTGCGTGAGCCTCCACCTGCTTAGCTGTAAGGTTGTCTATGCCCGAAATTTCCACCTCGGAAAATACGAACCATGTGAAACGAGCATGGTAAGACTCGTTGCCTGAACCTTTTGCAATGTATATATTATCGCCGTTACCCGGGGATTCGCTCAAGTATTTTATAGATATTTGTTGACCCTCTTTCGCCTTGATGTTCTTTAAAGCTACCCAACCGGATATCTCTACCGGAAATTTGATACGTATAATGCCATCCTCCTTTTTCTCGAATTCTATAGGAGCGAATCGCTCTGTGATGCGGTCGGCTGGGCCATTCTGTGGAGTAAGTTTGCCATAAGGGGCAGCTTTTAATGCTGCACTTTGCCAAGCAGAGTCATCATAGTCGGCTTTGCACCATCCATCGTGTTCCAGACGAGCATCATAGCACTCGCCATAGTAAATCTGGTTGCAGGTGATTGCGCTACGCTCTACACGCCAACTTTCGTCCGAGGGGATAATCTCCTTTGTACCATCCTTATATTCAAGCTCTATTTGACCTATAAAGCGTGGCGTTCCGTAACCTTGAACCCAATTGCGTGTGATATTATAGAAACCATCGCCCAATATCACTCCAAAGGCATTGTCACCCTCCTTTATTTGTGACGTAAGGTCGTGCGAGAGGTAAAAAACAAGATACTCGTGGAACGGGTCGGTCACAACAATATTTTTATTCTTTAACTCGGGACGCAGTGAGTAGTTGGTTTGGTTAGGCGAGAGATAATCCTCGCCCACGCGCTTGCCATTGAGGTATAATTCATGGTAGCCCAATCCTGTACCGTAGTAACGTGCCGACTTTAGGCCTTTCTTTACCTTAAACTCCTTACGTAGAAGTGGTGCAGCGTCAAACTCCATAGTATCACGGCTGTCGTACGACTGCTCGCCCTGCCAGGGGGCTCCTATCCACACGCCTTGCCACTCGTCGGCCGAGAGTATTCCCATGTTCCACTGTGCAGGCTCGCTCCACGCCGACGGCTTACCATTCTCGTCCCACACCATTACTTGCCACCAATATGTGGTGCGCGAATTTAGCGGCTTGCCTTCGTAAGGAATAAATGCTGACTCTGACGAAATAACCTTGTCCGTATCCCAAACAAGAATATCGAAACTGGGCGAGGTTGACACGCGGACACGATAGGCTGTCTGGCGTGCGCCTTGCACTAGTTTGGGATTGGAATTTATCCATGTCAAACGTGGATTCTGTCTTTCGAGCAATGGACTTTTCTCATATTCGCATCGTAAGTCTACGGGGAAAATGGTTGTAGCCTTTAATCCTACAAGCGTCATAAGTGCCAGGGTCAGGAATAGTATTTTTTTCATATAGAGTAGGTCGTTTTTGTTCCATACTCTGCAAAGTTATAAAATAAATACTTACAAAATAGTTGTTATGATTTTTTTCTGAATTTCTCTTCCAGCGTTTGCATCCACTCGTACCAATTGGGAACATAAAGTGTGGCAAGCAGGGTGTTCAGGAACATTCCGAATACTACCGCCGTTCCCAATGCCAGACGGCTTTCGGCTCCGGCTCCACCGGCAAAGAGCAAGGGCATTACTCCTAGCACAAAGGCAAAAGAGGTCATAAGAATGGGACGCAACCTTATGTGTCCGGCTTCGTAAGCACTCTCTCTTATGGGGTTTCCGGCTTTGCGAAAGTCTCGAGCAAATTCTACTATAAGAATACCGTTCTTTGCGCTCAATGCAATGAGCAGAATAATTCCTATCAGAGTATATATGCTTATAGGTAGTCCCATAACCCAGC
>JAEIGA010016973.1_pt1 | contig 11083 bp, 25 predicted proteins | sample 9270691 | NCBI WGS metagenome assembly JAEIGA01 (sample SAMN17057246, study PRJNA624740) | gut metagenome | biome: biome; isolation source: fecal sample | host: Bos grunniens | place: China: Xizang | collected 2019 | reverse complement strand
TGTCTATGTTCTCTGGAGAGATATATATCTTGTGATGAACTATCTCTGCTGGAACTATTAACCCACGCTTCAAGCATCGTTCACATAGTCCACCAACCGATGCAAGATAAGCTGCTCTTGTATGTTGCCACTGTTTTGATTTATATAACTTTGCGGAATAATCTTTCATATGCCATATAATAAAGAGCCGATCAGGTGGGCTTGACCGACTCTCCATATCATTTCATTTCGCTCCTTGCTTCAGCGGTCGAGGTAAATGAGATATTGTCAATGTTCAAGATTGTTTGTGTGAAGAATGAACTATGCTCAACCGCTCAAGAAAGGATCTCCGCAACCTGTTGGCGCAAGCTGCGGAGTGATTATGAAATATGACCAAAACAAAACCATCGGGAATGAAGGAAGAGAAGGTTTGTTTGAGTATTTGTTATAAACAAAAAGAAGCATCATGCCTGTTGCAAATGCTCCTTCTCGTAAGATATAGACGAACTATGTTTCCGTCCTATTCTGGACATCTTAATGATATCATATTTTCTTAATGCAATTCTATGCAAAACTATGCAATCTTTAAGTATTCTTCAATAAATTCTGTCTCGGCTTCATGTAACTTATCCCATGCCCTTCTATATCCATAGCCTTGCTCATCTCCGATCTGTTCAACCGATTTGTCCTGCAAGTATCTCAACGTCAGATAAACTTGAGATTCTATTGAGATGTTGCCCAGAACATCAAAGAAGATAGAACGCTTTGCAATTAAGTCTTTCCGATATTGGTCAAGTTGCTTTTGGTATTCAACAAGCTTAATAACTCCGTCTGCCATCGGATCACTCGGAAGAGATGTCTGAACATCCACAATCTTCGGTTTAACCGTTGTGTTTGTTAATCTTGCATAAGACTCTTCTATCTCTTGAGCAACTAACTCAATCTGCCTTGTAATATGTCTGATATCTTTTAATAGTTTCAGAGCTTCATCCTGTTTGTCCATGCTATAACTCCTTTATCCTGTCCACCGCTTCAAATAGATTGATTGATTGGTCGCAAGCTTCAATGGCATCTGCTCGGCTGATTAAATCTCCTGTCGGTTCGGCAATGATGATATCTTCAATAAGCTTGAGTCTGTCTTCGTTTGCCTTGAGTGTGATTTCATCCATTGACAACGCAATCCCTTGTAAGCAAAGACCAATTTTGAATTTGTTTTCTTTTGTCATGTTTCCTCACTTTCTGCATACTTTTTGCAATAATAGCACTCGTATTCCGCTTTGCACTCACGGCAATCTGTTTCACTTTCCTCTACTCTGCAACCCTGTTTTTCCAACAACTCCAACTTTGCTAATGCCATGCCGATTGTTTGGCAAGTGCAATATGGCAAGTCTTTCTGTATCATTGAAAAATCTTCTAGTGCTATTTTTGATAAATTGTCGTTCCAATCAAACGGCTTTGAGATTATTTCTAACATTCTGCGCTCTCCATTCTCGCACCGCAATTCGGGCAATAATTCATATTGGAACTTGCAGGAATATACTGACATTCAGAACAATAAAAGTTGCCTATTTCGGGATTTGCGTCATACTGTACCCACTCCCAACGACCTGTCTTTGGCTCTTGCTCTAATGCCTTTTCCAACTTATATGCTTTAAATTCGGCATCTTTTCTTAAGTTGTATTCCCTTGTATAGACTTCTTCACTAACGGCATTAACTGTCGGAGCATCATCAATTTTTTTAACAAACAACTCTGAAAATGCTTTCAACATCTTTCCTGTTCTGATTGTATCTCTTGTTATCCACTCTGTAAGTTCGTCATCTTTTTTCAATGCGTCTGCATCAATTAATCTCATTCCTTCACCTCTCAATCGCAAGAATCTCCCATCGAATAACGGAGAAACTTTTCGCCGTAAATATCCACAATCTGCGCTCCGTAAACTCCATATCCCATAATCTGTGATTCTGAAAACATGCAATAAACGTCACCGTCATGCTCTTCGATCTTCTTTAAATCTTCTTCACTTAACTTTCTCTGATACATTGTCATGATTTATTCTCCTTCCACAATTTCAATTTCACTCTCGTTATCCAGAACAGCTTTCAATGAGCAATACGCTGGAAGAACGAGAATATCTTTGTCGATAAACTCTGTTATCATTTTGTCTTTCATTCGCTCGAAATCATCTGGCTTCATGAACGAGCTGCATTGAATAATCACTTTGCTCATATTCCTTTCTCCTATCCCCAAAGCAATACGGCGGAGTATGAAAAAATCTCTTTGCCGTTGTCGTTCTGTTGTCTGTTTTGTTTGCCTGTTTTATTGCGTATTGATAAAATGCTTCACCCAGAACAGGTTTTTGCACTTGTTTTGTTTCTGTAAATCCTCTCATTGCTTAACCTCAATCATTTGGCGAAATACGGCTTCAAGAACATTGACAACAATAGAATTTCCAGCCTGTTTATATAATTTGCTGTCTGAATTTACTTCTTTTGCCTTAAAGAAATCTTCGTCAGTAAATCCCATCAATCGCCATGTCTCCAATGGTGTCAACTTCCTGATTCTGTATTCACTCTCTACTTTGCAAACTTCTGTGTCTGTTAATATTGTTGGACTAACTTTTCCCATGTTTTGAACTCGTCCTCTTCTTGTTGTGCTAGTTGGATAACTAAAGTCTGCCAGCCCCCCCTCACACACTCTATATATCCTTGTTTTGTTGCTTGTCTAATTCTGATTTTGTCCATCTCTCCACCAATAACGGCATATTACTTGGAATGTGTTGCCCCCCCCCTGCCACAAGTGCCGGAGTTAATACATGGGCATATCATTTCTTTTCTTGGTCGTGCACCTTCGTCATATCTAAAGTCCATAATCAGAACTATTTCTCTTCCTTGCATAATATGAAATCTTCTCCTAAATTCTGAACACCATGACTCTTTGCTGCTGTTACACAATGAGCGATATCTGTTGTTCTTGCTTCAAAATCAATCACTTTTCCTCTGAATCCTTTCACATACACAACTTCCATCTGCTTTTCTACGTCCGATGCCATTGTCATATCTTGCACAAATGCAATTTGCGACTCTGTTTCGTTCTGGATCGTTAATTGAGTAGTCAACGACAATCTGTCTGTCTGTCTGTCTGTCTGTCTGTCTGTCTGTCTGTCAAGATGATGCCTTTATCCTCTAGCTTGTCAAGTAGAATTTGCGTCTTGTCGCTTTTGAGATAATATTTTTCATCAACTTTTGATTCCAGATACTCATCAACATATTTTTCAAGTTTTACAGGCTTCGGAAATTTGAATTGATATTCTCCCAACAAACTCACCATGATTGTTCTGTCTCTATGTTGTGCCATGCCATATTGTGACGCTTCCATGTCTTGCCAATATGAGCAATAACCGATGCTTGTTAAAAAATCTATCCATTCATAAAAATTATTTAAATTTTCACCTTCTGAATGAACCTGTGTAACATTCTCCATGACTAACACTTGTGGCAACTCTTTGCATTCTTTCAACAATCTTTCGACTTCCCAGAGCAAACCGCTGCGTGTTCCACTGTCTCTGTTCATGCCCTTCATCTTTCCGGCAATGCTCAAATCCTGACACGGGAACGAATATGTCATGATATAGGTGTATTTATCCGTTTCTGTAATCTTTAAATCTTCACCATGAATCTTTGTAATATCGAGCGGTTCAAAGTTTGTTCCATGTATAGCGTTGTAAGACTTTACAGGTGCTGGATCAAACTCAACAAGAAGATGATGTTCAAAGTCTGCTCCGATGTTTCTCAATGCCATCGCTTGTGATCCTATTCCACCAAACAATTCAATCAATCGGATTTTATTTGTTATCTTGAACGGTTTACGCAAATAATCAAAAATATTCATCTGTTCCCATGAATCCATTTATAAATCCTTTCATTATAAATCTCGTCTTAACAATTCCTTCTCCATCTCATCAAAATCGTAATTGTGCTTCATATCGAAGTTATGAAATGATGTCTGTTTGGCTTTTGGTTTTTCCTGTTTTTCTTTAACAGCGTTTACAACCCATCTTCTTATTGCAAGGTTATGATCTTTGCTCTTGTAACCTTTCTCCTGAATGTACTCATCAAGGAATCTAATGGCATTGTCTATTGTGGATTCGTCATAGTCGGAAATAAGTTTGACAAGCTGACGATCAGTCAACTTAACGTGCTGATACTCTCCGAATGTGTGCTTTATTTCCTTTTCATTCCTTTTCATTCCTTTATCATTCCTTGTATGTGTATTGTCCGTTGTATCGTCTGTTGTATTATCCGTTGACTCGTCTGTTGTCTTATTCGTTGTGCGCTTATTCTGAAAATCGTCATATTTTACAATGGTTATCGTTGTATTGTTCGTTGTAGCGTTTACCTGCACCATGTTGTCGCATTCTAGTTGGTGCAGAAAGCGGCGAACCTTGTCACGACTCCAGCCCCATCGATCTGCAAGTGATGAAATGCTTCTGTCAACATCTCCTCTTTTATAGGTTTTTAGTTTTCCACGAAACATCCTTGTATGTGTTTTGTGGTGAGCAAGCAATATCAAATCAATCCATGCCCTTGCCTTGTCAAATGGTTTGTCGGAATACAACCAATGGTCACACAAAGAACGGTCAAGATATATATAACCTTCTTGTTTAGCCATAATCATTACGCTCCGTTTCTTCGCATTCTAAAATTTTTAATATTTCTTTTGCGGTCATATTAGTTCCACAAAATCTCCACTCGACACCGAAGGCATAAGACAAATTCTTCATTTGCGTATATAGCCAGCCACCTGTGATTCTTGAATGTTTGCTCTGCCACTGCTTCACATCTTCCACTGATTTGCAGCACGTACCTTCAATCAAAATCACAAGATGCACTCCGCTCGATTTGGCTCTTTTAACCTCTTTCAGAAACCTGTGGTAATTTCCTTTACCACTCATCAGATTTTGGCTAATTTCGTCCAAATTCGCTTTCCTGTCTATGCATATGTTTGGCTTTTCAGTCAACATATAATCTCCGAAGTCGAGCTTCTGAATTTTGTATTCAATGTTGTGTGCCCAGAGATAATCTTCAATGTGTTTCCACTTTTTCTCTCTGCTGTCAACAATCAGCATTCACACCACCACCTTGAGAACCCTATCTGGTGAAATGCCCCTTCGATATCTAGACCAAATTGTTTTATGTTTTATCCCTGTTATGTCAGACCATTCTGAAATTGTTCTTGTCTCACCTTGATATGTGATCCTGATTGTGTTTGTCCTGTTATTCTGTTGAACCTTTTGAGATACCCATCTACAATTTGATGGCTCATAATCTCCAAAACAATCAATTCTATCAATTGTCAAATCATCTTTATAACCGTTGTTGAATGCCCATTCATAAAATCTTCTTCGATCATTTCCCCATTCATCACACACCTTAATTCCTTTTGCTCCATAGTTCTTGAAATTACAAGAATTTGCATTGTAGCATCTTGAAATCATTGACTTATAAATGTTGTCAATTCTAGTGTGAGACAATCCGTGGATGTAATGGTTTTTGTTACCTATTGGACTTCCCATATAATCACCCCCACATCACTCAAAAGGTAAGTTTTCGTCTATGTCATCTGGAATGTTCATGAAATCGTCGTTCTGCTTTGATGTATCTGCGGAGTTGTCATCACTCTTCTTTCCAACAAACTCCAGTGATTCAACAACAACATCTGTGGTGTAGACTTTTGAGCCATCTTTGTTTGTGTATGATCCAGTCTGAATGCGACCGTTTAAAGCAATTGAGCTGCCTTTGTTGAAATATCTCTCAATAAACTCCGCTGTCTTGCCAAAAGCCACACAAGAAATAAAATCAGCTTCCTGTTCCGAATTCTTTTTGTATTTTCTATTGCAAGCAACTGTAAAACGTGCAACAGATGTTGCATTTTCTCCCTGTGTGTATCTGACTTCAGGATCACGCACAAGTCTCCCAAGCAACTGAACACTATTCATTCTTTTTCTCCTTTTCCTCTTTATATTTCTTCATACAAGCCACGCATAATGTTTTTCCTTCGCAATTGCGCTTGCTGATTTCAATCAGTTCTGCAACAGATTTTCCTGATGCCGGAAGAATCACTTTTCCACACTCTTCGCATTTTGTCTCTGAAAATTCCTTAATTCTGATTGCGTCCGTCATCTTTCCGAATGCCTTGATTGATTCAACTCTTAATATGACCTTATGACCGACCGCATCAGCTGGATTGTCAGAATTTGGAGAGAACAAACGCTTCAAAGTCTTTGCGTTTGTCTTATTCAAGACGAGCGGTTTGCACTCTTCAAAGAAAACCGTCTGTTTTTGCACCTTCTGTTTTGTCTGTTCGTCATAGCATTCAGCAAAATCAATGTTTGTTATCGTAACAACCTTTTCAGCTCCTACTGTTCCGATTAACTCGGAATTGATAAAGTTCGGATCAATAACCTTTTCCCAACTGTCCAGCATTTCAACTCTCCTCTCCATACAAATATTCAAGTTCTTCAAATCCGTGATAATTGTCAGCAAGCTTGCATTCGTGATACAATCCGATTAAAGCTCTGTATTCGTCATAGCCTTCGTTCATGTATTCCTCGGTACACGCATAGACTCTGACTGCATATGGAGCTTCTTTTTCTTGTGCGATGAACATAAATCCAGCATCTTCAAAGAAGTTTTGGAAATATCCTTCACGATACATTCCAGATTGCAATTTGTAGCCGTATTTTCTGCAACTCTTTTCGAATGCTCCGTCTTCGACAGACGCTGTTGTTTTATAATCGACAATAAACTTTTTTCCGCCTAAATTATGAATAACATCTGGGCGAACTTTGCATTCTTCTCCTGTGTCTGCATCTGTCCAAAAAAGACTTACTTCGTGTTCACCTTTTATCAGCTCACTTGCAATCGGATGCCGATTGATTGCTTCTGCCATTTCTTTTATCTTGCTGAAATCGTCTTCAGATATAACAATTTTGTCTCCGGCATTGTCAACAAACTCTTGCCAGATTGCCTTGCCTTCTTTCGTTCGCTTATCCACGTTCGGAGCAATTGCAAACTCTGTGTAGAAGTCTTCACGCTCAAGAATGTATTTATGAGCTGCACTACCAAAGTTCAAAGCTGGAGTCGGCTCTTCAGGATTCTCTTTTGCAAACTTGTAATGCAACGGACTCTTTTTCAACTTGAACAAATCACTTCTGCTTACTGCCGGATATGCTCTGTATTCACTCTGCGTCATTCTCTTCTCCCTTCTCATTCATTCCAAGTAACTCCTGATAATCTTTTTTAAGATCCTCTAGAACCCTTTCTGCATCGTTTGCCCTGTGCCACTCTCTCCAGTATCTGTCGTTTGCTTCCTTGACTTTTCTTTTAAGCTTTTCTACTTTCTTAACAAGCTTGAAATACTTGCTCAATGGAATCGTAATTTCGACCGAATCTGCCCAGTTCTCTTTGATTTTCTCAACAACCTTTACTTCTTCATCCATAATCTTTCTCCTTTCAAATCAACTTAATCTCACGACTGATCTCAAAATGCTCAATCTTCTTACCCTGTCGGATCTTCTCCTGAACTTCCTCAAGAATCATAATGATTTCCCTTGTAGTTCTGTTTTCATACTTCCTTAATTCTTGTCCTTTAACGTGCAATATGATTTTGCCGTCATAGATTTCATTTTCCATGTAGTCTCTCCAATTCTGCTGATCGCTCTAAAATCTCATTTGCATAGCTGCTGATATGTCCGTTTTTCCATGAATAATCTCCGTTGTAACACATCAAGACGATATCGGGATCACCTTCATATTCCATAAACAATTCCGCCAGATAGTCACAAGCAACAGCGATGTTTCCGTCAATGTCTTTTAAATCCGTAACACCCAGACGCTTCATCCGCTTTGAATGGCAATTCGGATTTATCTGACACAATCCAATGTGTACTCCATCCGCAGAAACAACATCCGCTTTGAATCGGCTTTCTTGATATGCCAATGCTTCAATCAGTTCGGGACAGATATTGTAGACTTCGCCCCACTTTTCAGCCGATGCCTTGACCTCTTCAGGAATACCGTCATCATATTTCCGAACGACATCAACTTCCTCTTTTGCGAAGACAGGCTCTGGCTTTGTTATTGCCTTAAATTCAGCTTCAACGCTCGGAGTCGGTACATTTACCACCAATTCATTAAACGTGTCGATTTGGGCATCTGAACGATGTTGAACAACTGAAAAAGCGTGACAAGCTCCAAAAGCTATTCCCAGAAGTATTGATAACAATATTGCAGTCCATAAATATTTGTTTTTCATTTTTTTCCTCACTTAATTTGCACATATCTCAATATGTCCTCGCTTGATAATTCCAATTCATAAAAAATAATGATGATGTCTTTATAAGAAAAAGAGTTGTTGTCAATCTTGTAGTTCATCGCTTGTCGTGATATTCCAAGACGTTCTCCCATTTCTTTAGGACTTATCCGTTTTTTCTTCATGCATCCGGCAATTATCAGACCGATATCGGAAGCCATATATTCTGCTTTTAGTTCTCTGATTCTTGGCATTTTCTTTCCTCGCTTCCTGTGTAGCTCGTTATTGCCAACGAAAGTTCAACCATGATCCTCGTATACATAAGCCAATTCACAAAATCGTCTGATTGCTGTGCCAATTCCTGACGTTTTGCAATGAAGTCATATAAATCTTTGATTGAATCGTTTCCGACTATAACCAGCGAATCATCAACTATGCTCATCTGTTACTCCTTCATTTCAAACGAATACGCTCCATCTTCTTTGACCGTCACAATGTACTGTCCGGGTTTGTAGACGTTAAAACGGATATTTGACAAAGCTTTCAATCTTGTTCTTTCTCGATATTTCCTCTGATACTCTCTCAACTTCTCTTTGTTTTCAGAGTTGCGTTTCAATATCTCATCTTTGTGTTTGGCGTAATATCTGGCAGAGTATTCCCTGTCGTATTCCTTTTTTTTCTCTTTTTGCTTTTCAGTCATGTTTCTGCTCCTTATAACCTGATATCCAAATTTCCGTGTTCGTTAATCCAATCAATTGCTTGTCTGAATGTGTAACCGTTGTTCTTCACAACATCGAGCAAAGCATACATTTTCGGATGAGTCTGTTTTAGCATTTCAAACCTGTTCGGACTTTTCTCCAAGTGACAACCAAAACCGCAAAGCATACAACCTGTTCGTTGACAACCTGTGCATTTGTAATAGCGTTTCTTTTCAGCTAAACCATAGTCTGCAAGATGCATCTGTCCATCAAGTTGGTCTCTGTAATCTTCCACGATGTCACCATAGACGGAGCAAATCTCGATGTCGTATTTGACGATGTATTCAAGCACATCTTGTTCCGTCCAGAAACTCATAGGATTGCTGATTGGTCTTTTTAGCTCGAATCCATTGCACCCGTTCTGAATCCATTTTTGTGTTCTCAAATCGCTTTCCTCTGCCATCTGTCCTGTGATTCCAACACGCTGATTTTGTTTTGCATATAATTCGATGGGTTTTTTCTTCATTTCTTTACAACATTTGTTTGAGATTTGAAATGGAGCTTTAAGAAAAAACTTCCATTTGCTTTTGTCATACATTGTCGAAGTTTCATCAGTTAAAACTTTATTTTCAGTATGTGGGAGTGTTCCTTCTAGTCGTAATATGCAAGCCGGAACTCCGAATTTATATTTTTCAGGATTATCCCATTTCCCATCTTTGAAATACTTCTTTGTTACTTCTTGAGCTTCCCAAACCACTTGCGATATTTCTTTACTTATCAACGGAAATCCATATTTCTCACACACTTGCATGAAACTGATTTTCGGCTTTAGAATTTCGAGGTTAGATTCCTTCTGTGCGAATGTCTTCAATTCTGGATATTGTGTCGGAACGTCTACAAAGACCGCTGGGACGTCCGAATATCCCATTTTTCTTATGATGTCCAACAACACCGTTGAATCTTTACCACCCGAAAAAGAAACATAGACTCCATCTGTTCCGAAAGCATTTATCCATCCTCGGATTCTCTGCTGCGTCATGCGAACTTTTACATCTAGCGGAAGAGATTGATATAATGCCAGCTCTTCTCTTGTATGTTTTGCCATTTCTGCTCTTTCACGTCCTTTCTAGTAACTTGATACGTTACTCACTTTGCAAAAAAAATAGGAGTTGGATCTTCTATGTTGAGCAATTCAATCATTTTCTCAATTTCATCAGAACCAAACACCTTTCTTTTCATTTTAGAATAAAAGGTTTTAGGTGTGATTCCGATGTATCTAGCAACTTCTTCCTGCGTCTTCTCGTTCTCCACGATTAAACCTTTTAATCTGTTAGTGTCTACCATATGTTGTTGTCTCCTTTCTATATATTGTATCTTGCGAGTAACTTCACAAGATACTTTCATTTTATCACGCTTGAGTAACTTGTCAAGACATTTTTTACTTGTTTTGTAACTTTTTAGGGATTATAATGTTTGCAAGGAGATGATGCCATGACAAAAGGACAAAGAATTAAACAAAGACGAGAAGAACTAAATCTTAAACAGATTGAACTAGCAGAAAAAGTTCATATTTCAAAACAAACATTATATAAATATGAAAATGATATTGTGACAAATATTCCATCTGACAGATTGGAAAAAATTGCAGCTGCATTAGAAACTACACCAGATTATCTTATGGGATGGACTGAAGTAGAAATTGTGTCCGATGATAATGTTATATTTGCTAGTAATGAAAGAATAGCAAAAATATGTAAGATGCTTTCAAAAACTACTCCTGAACTTCAATCTGCTGTTGAATTGCTTCTAGAATCAGCTCAACAGCATCCTGAATCTCTGGAGAAGCATTGATATATAACTCAATAAATCTTTTAATATCCATGATGATGCTCCTTTCTGATTTAATGGTAGCATCTGACGGAAGCAAAAAGAAGTTCTAAAAAACGAAAGGTGGTTCATTTTGACGAACACAAAAGATATCATAATCAGATTAAAAGAAGTAAGAAAAGAAAAGGATCTGTCATATGGAGACATCCTCGATTTAATGGAGAAGAACGGAGATTTTGTTTCAAAATCCACTCTCTCCAAACTGTT
>JAEIGA010016972.1_pt1 | contig 11083 bp, 10 predicted proteins | sample 9270691 | NCBI WGS metagenome assembly JAEIGA01 (sample SAMN17057246, study PRJNA624740) | gut metagenome | biome: biome; isolation source: fecal sample | host: Bos grunniens | place: China: Xizang | collected 2019 | reverse complement strand
TTCTGCGAGCTTTACTATCCCGATATGATAGGTCACCTTTCCTCCTGCAAATCTCCTCAGCAGATGGGCGGAGCTCTTATCAAGACCTATTGGGCTGATAAGATGGGCATTGACCCCAAGGATATCTTCGTTGTTTCGATTATGCCTTGTACCGCAAAGAAGTTTGAGGTAGGCAGAGATGATATGTCCGCGGCAGGCGAGGGTATCGCTGACGTTGACGTTGCACTCACCACTCGTGAGCTTGCAAGAATGATTGGCCGTGCAGGTATTAAGTTCACTGCTCTTCCCGACGAAGAGTTTGACAATCCTCTTGGAATTGATACCGGTGCCGCAGTTATCTTCGGTGCTACCGGCGGTGTTATGGAAGCAGCTCTCAGAACTGCTAACGACGTTCTTACCGGCAAGGACAACAAGGAGCTTGTATTCAGCGAGGTTCGCGGAACTGCAGGTCTTAAGGAAGCTACCTACAATATCGCAGGTATGGACGTTAAGGTTTGCGTTGCATCCGGTGCGGCTAACGCTAAGCTTGTTATGGACAAGATCGCAAAGGGCGAGGCAGATTGGACCTTCGTTGAGATTATGGGATGCCCCGGCGGCTGTGTAAACGGCGGCGGACAGCCTATCCAGCCCCAGCACGTTCGTGATACCGTAGACCTTAAGGCAGTTCGTGCAAAGGCTCTCTACGATCAGGACGAGGCTATGGAAATGAGAAAATCTCACCTCAACCCCATCATCAAGGAAGTTTACGATAACTACTTCAAGGGTGGTTACGGCTGTCACGCGGCTCACCACGCTCTTCACACCTCTTACGTAGGCAGAAAGAAGTTCAATTATTAATAAAATCCAGTAGATTTTAAAAGCGGTATGAGCATAAAGACTTATTCTCATACCGCAATATTTTTAGCGAACCAAGAAAACCGAGGCTTGAGCCTCGGTTTATTTGTTATTATTTTTGCTTTTTGTATTTATCGGACTCAAGATAGTACGTTGCTTCGCTATCGGCAACGTGAACTGCAAATGCAAGGGGGAACATTTCAAAGGATGCCGATACGTTTCTCGGATCTTCCCTTTCGGACGAATATCCCATATGATAGCGAATAGCGAACGCTTCCTCTCTGGTAAGCTTCATATAGCCCGAAATTATGTATACACTCTTCTCTCCGTGTCCGTAAGGAAGCTGGTCGTCGTACTCAAAGGTGTCAACTCTCTGCCACTGTCCTTTTTCGTCCTTAACGTTACGGAAGCCTTTTTTATAAATGCCTATTTTGCAAAGGTCGTGAAGAAGAGAAACGATTGCAACGCTCTCGTCGGAATAAGAAAATCCGAACGTTTCCTTTGCTGCAGGAGAATTAAGGTATTCAACAAGACAGTCGTACACGTTCAAGGAATGGTCAAGAAGTCCGCCCTCGTAAGAGGAGTGAAAGCGCGCACTTGCAGGTGCTGAAAAGAAATCGGAAGCCGGAGAAAGAAGATATTCAAGCAGCTTATCAGCTCCCTCACGCTTAATATTATTCTTAAAAATCTCTATAAATCTTTCTTTATTCGTCATATTCTGCCTCGTTCTATTATTTTATATTGTTGCTTTTTAGATATTCAACGCTCTTTTTAAGTCCGGCGATAGTTTTTACCTCTATAACGCAGGTATCATTTTCAGAAAGCTTCGCAAGCTTCTCTTTGATGTTCATAATACCGTCACCGAGAGCAAGGTGCGGCTTCTTTCCGTCGCAATCGTGAAGATGCATATGGGAAAGACTTTTCGGGTATTTATCAAATACGAAGCTATCCTTATAGCCCAAGCACATTTCGTGTCCTACGTCAAGAGTAAGCCCAAACGCAGGGCTTGCCATAAACAGCTCGAGTGCTTCAAGCTGGCTTGAAGTAAACGCGTTGGAATCTACGTTTTCAATGCAAATTTTAAGATTTGAGCCACGCACCTCTTCCTCGCACATAGCGATAAACTTGCGGACTCTCTTCATATACTCTTCCTTGTAAACGTCGGTAAGAAGAATTACCTTTTCAGGAAGCGTTACGTAAACGCCTTTTATAAGATGCAAATTAATTACTGGCATTCCGACAGCAACTCCGAAGCGTATAGTTTTACGCATCTCTTCAAAGTAGCATTTTGATACTGACGGATTGAAGTCAAAGGGATTCATTTGCTCGTCTGCGTGCATCGTATAGAAAACACCTGTTTTTGTTTTCAGCTCGTTAAGCTTATCTACGTCAAGCGTTTCGGGGATATACTGCGGAAAGCTTGAATTCATCTCTACGAAATCAAGCCCACATTCAGCACAAAGCTTTACACATTCATATATATCAGCGCATTCAACCAGCGCAGGCATTCCGAATTTCATTTTAGCCACCTCGTTTTAAATATATCTAATTATACTATATTTCATAAAAAAAAGCAAGGTTTAAATTTGATTTATTAAAATAATTTCACAAAACGAAGAAGTTGTACTGTTCGATAAAGAAACAGCTTCATCATCTTTGTTTTCGTATAGGATTTTTGATTTTTTACGATTTAATATTGACAGGCTTTCGTATATGTGATATAATTTTTTCATAAAGCAATATTATGCAAAAATAAGGAGCTATTATGAAAAAACTATCCATCATTCTATTGCTAATGCTTTCGATTGTTTTCGCATCGTTTTCATTCATTGCATGCGATGGCGGCGGTGATCCCCCTCCGTCAGAAAATCCCTCCCCGGACGTTCCTACCCCTGACGATCCTTCGCCCGACGAGCCAACCTATGAGCCGATGACGTTCGATGCAAGCACTGTTTTCGTATTCTCTCAAGACGAAGCACATAATACAAAAATCACAAAGGCATATGCCGATATCAAAAGCGGATTTAAAGCAACCTATGGAATTGAGCCGACAAAAGAAACAGATGCAAGCCAAACCGAGCAAGAATTTGAAATTCTGATCGGTAATACCTCGCGTCCTCAAAGCGCAAAGGCACTCGAAGAGCTTGAAAAGTATGACACCACCGGTGCTCACGCATTTATCGCCGCAATAATTGACGGAAAGCTTACTATAACAGGAACAAGCATATCCGCAACCGAAATTGCTTGTAAATGGATTTCCGAAACCTATCTTATCGGAGAAAATTATGGAATTCCCAAGGAGCTTTTTGAAGTGAGATTTTTCACAAAACAGGATTATAAGGATAACGATCGCGAAGCAACACCGCTTACCTCGGCGGAGTATAACGCTATAAATTACATAGAGTCTATCAAGGTTGGCTCTTCGTCACTATCAAGCTTCTCTCCCGACAAGCTTTCGTACACTATTAAGCTTAACAGAGGCGATGCATTCCCAAAAATCACGGTAGGCGGCATCGGAAATCAAAGCATAACTATTACCGAGGCAACAAGTCAGACAAATGCAACCACCATAAAGGTTCTTTCCGCTGACGGAACCTCTCTCAAGACCTACACTATCAATTTTGAAATAAGCCCTGTGAACTATCCGACAGCAACAATTCAAAAAGCAAAGGACGGCGCTGACGCTATCGTCGTAATTGTACACGACGACGGTGACACTGACACAGGAACATTCCTTAAAAAAGAGTTCATCAAATACGACCTTTGCGGAACTATTGCGATGATAACGAATAAAGTTTGCGCGGTCGACTCGCAAGGCAATCGCACGATTAATCAAGATACTGTTAGCTTCTGGCAAGACCTTCTTGATACGGGCAGATTCTCGATGTCCAGTCACACGAGAACGCACACCTATTGGGGCAAAACCGATGCGGGTGATTCCGGACAATATTATCCTGTTATCGGTAATGATAATACGGCTTCTTACAACTACGCACCCGGGCAGATAACCCGCGAGGTGGCGGGTTCACAAGAGGACCTTAGAGCATGCTTCCCTACTCAGCGTGTTCTTACGTTTATCAAAGCCGGCTTTGGAAAGAACGTTGATGGATCTCCTCAAATATCTGACGAAGCATTCAGTATAATCAAAAGGTATTATATAACTATGCGTAACACGGGCGGCGGAGTTGATACTATACCTTCGGCGGATCCTTATAACGTAAAAAGCCATATGGTTAAAGCGGGACAAACGGCATCAGAGTGGACCGGCTACGTTGACCAGGCGATAGCGCAAAAGGGCATGATAGTATTCCTGTTCCACAAAATTCGCGCCGCAGCTTCCGGCAACACTGTAGCCGAGGAAGATGCTTCCACACTGTTCAAGCACATAAGCGACAAGAAAAACGCAGGCAAGGTTTGGTGCGCTACCTTTGAGGAAGCATCGCTCTACACTGAAGAATACCGCACGGCAAGCGTCAGCGCAACTCAGACCGATGCAGGTATCACGGTTTCCTTAACTGACAAGGTAGATAACACTATATACAACCACGCGCTTACCGTAAAGATTCAAATCGTTGAGCCTGATTGGAACAAAGTCCTCAGAACCAACGCTGACGGAACTACCGAAACTCTTACCGTTCAGCGCGACAGCAAGGGCGCATACGTTATGGTTAACATCGTTCCCGATAGCGGAAACGTAATTTTGACCAAGTGCGCTGACTAAAAAAACAAAGCGAAGATAAGTAACTATCCTCTTTTACGAGGTAAATTACACGTCTTCGCTTTTTTATTTAATCGTAAATTACTCCGAGCTTTTCAAGCTCGCGTATGAGATTTTCAACCCCATCAAATACTATTGCATTTATCCCAACCGACCTTGCCGCTTCGGTATTTTTAGGGTTATCATCTATAAATACGCTCTCTTCGGCAATCGCTCCCGAACGGTTAAGGGCTAATTTGAAAATCGCAGTGTCAGGCTTTGCAATTCTCTCTTTTCCCGATATAACGGTATAATCGAATAACCCGTACAAATTATCTCTTCTCATTATTTCATCAAGAAAATCATATTCCGCATTTGATAAAAGCACGATTTTGTATTTTTCAGATAGCGCACGGATAAGTGAAACTATATTTTTGTCAATTACCGCGCGATTAAAAAAATCAGAGCGTATTTTTTCAGCAGCTTCACCGCTTAAGGAAGAAAGGCTGTCAAAAAGAGCATCTATGGTTACCTCACCGCGGTCGGCGGGCGACATATATTCCTCCTTTAGACGTTTTGCATCTTCAAGGCAAAATCTCTCTGCGAACCAAAACGGCGCCACCTCGCTAGAAATAACACCAAAAAAATCAAATATAACGGTTTTTATCATTTTTATCACCAAAAAATCAAGTTTTTATATAATTTTATCATAATATTATAAAAAATGTCAAGATATATATTGACGAATTTAATATTTTGTGATAAAATAATTATTGTTCATTATAACAATGACAAAAAATCAAACAAGGAAGTCTGCTATGAATAACAGCATATTACGCGAGTTAAAGTCCAGCATTGAATATATGAGTCCGGTTGAGCGAAGAATCGCAGACGTGATTTTACAAGATCCTAAAAAATTTACCTCTTATTCTCTGCTCGAGCTCTCAGCACTCGCGGACGTTTCAAGCGGAAGCATAATAAATTTCTCAAACAAATTTGCCGGCAGCGGTTTTTCGGCATTAAAGCTTGAAATAGCCGCTTGCACGTCTGATACGGCGGAAATACAGTTTACAAATATCAGCGAAACTGATACTGTGAAAGACGTACTCGCAATAACCGTAAAAAACGTTGAAGAGGCTCTTACCAGCACCATCGCGCTTAACGAGGAAAATACGCTTCTTTCCGTGGTTAATCTCATACTAAATGCCAAAAAGGTTGAAATATACGGAATATTCCATTCGGCAATAGTCGCTACCGACTTTTACTATCAGCTTTTGCAGCTTGGAATTCCCACGTCCTTCGTCGGTGATATTCTTACCTGTGCGGTTTCTGCTTCTATGCTTCAAGAGGACAGTCTTGTAATAGCTATTTCCGCATCGGGAAAAACTCAGGAAATCATAGATTCCGTTAAGCTTGCAAAAGAAAACAACGTTCCCGTTGTATGTATTACCGGTCACAAAAATTCTCCTTTGGCAAAGCTCTCGGATGAAGTTTTGGTTGCTCCGCCAAGCGGAAATTCATTGTCCACGTCGGATATTGAAATCAGAACGTCGCAGTTGACTATAACCGATGCGATATGCTCTTACCTGCAAAGGGAGCTTGACAGAACCGGCGAAAAGAATTATTACAGAGTTAATAAAATTCTTAATTCTCATAACATAGTATAATCGGATTTAAAAAATGACATTATCTCGTAACGCAAAAAATGCCTTTATGCTCGGAGCACTTTGTTCTATCGCGTATTTCTCTGTTTACATCGCAAGAAATATTCTGAGTGCAGTTACCCCTGCGATGATAGAGCTTGGTTATGAAGAAGCGTATATAGGTAGCATCTCATCCTTGTACTTCGTCTTTTACGCTATCGGTCAGCTTATCAATGGTATGATCGGTGACAAAATCAACGCAAAATGGATGATTTTCCTCGGACTTGCTCTGGCAGGAATTACAAATTTCATATTCCCATACGTTACTGCAAATAAGCTCACAGCAACTATTATATATTCCGTAACGGGATTTTTCCTATCTATGATATACGGCCCTATGACAAAGGTCGTTTCGGAAAATACAGAACCTATCCACGCAGTAAGGTGCAGTATCGGTTACACGTTCTCTTCCCTTTTCGGATCTCCTATGGCAGGAATAATCGCAGCGGTTTTTGCTTGGAACACTGCGTTTTCGGTAAGCAGTATTGCTCTTTTCACTATGGCAATCGCTGTATTCCTCATATTTACGCTCTTCGAAAAGCGCAAAATAATCAAATATAATCAGTTTACCGTAAAAGAGCGCGGAACGTTTAACTTTAAAATACTGCTCAAAAACGGAATTATAAAATATTCCCTGGTTTCAATTTTAACCGGAATAGTAAGAACGTCTGTTGTTTTCTGGCTTCCAACCTACATAGCGCAATATCTCGGCTTTTCCTCGGATAAAGCGGCAGGAATATTCACGATAGCAACGTTTGTAATATCATTCACGGCAGTTATAGCAATTTTCGTATATGAAAGACTCGGTCGAAATGCAAATCTATCTCTTTTTCTGATGTTTATTGCGTCCTTGCTTTTCTTTATACTGACTTATTTTGTCAAATCATCAATTCCAAACATAATTTTTATGATACTCGCTATTATGTCAGCAGACAGTGCCGCATCCATTCTTTGGAGCGTATACTGCCCAAGCTTGCGAGATACGGGTATGGTTTCTTCCGCAACGGGATTTCTTGATTTTTTAAGCTATATGGCGGCAGCTGTGGCAAATCTCATATTTGCAAACGCACTTTCACACGTTGGATGGAAAAATCTGATACTTATCTGGTGCGCTCTATCCGTTATAGGCGTCATAATATCTGTTCCGTTCAAAAAGAGAAAAAATATATAAATTCAATTCCCCTTTTACATCAAAAAGCACGCTTTGGCGTGCTTTTTCATTTATTGAAATTTTGTAAGATTTTGTAGAAGAAAGTCGCTATTTATTCCTTATTGCGAATATTTGGTAATTTTATCCAATTATAGAAAATCCGCTCTTTCCAAAATTTGTCAATTTTGCCGATTGACATAATTTCCTAAATATGGTAAAATATTCTTGCATTCGGCAAAAACCACAATTTACCAATTTTATATTTCAAAATACAAGGAGAAACAAAATGGAAAGCTCAATCAAAATCTTACTTTGTGACGAAAATACCGAGGAAAGGAGAAAATTGCGCGAAAATCTTCAAAGAAACGGCTATCGATATATTGATGAAACGCTTAACGGAGAAAATGCCGTTGCAATGATAATGAGCAACGAATACGACGTAGTAATCGTTGATTTATGGATGTCAGGTCTTGACGGAATAGGTGTTATAAGAAAGATAAGCAACGACAAGCGCGCAAGCCGCCCTGCATTTATCCTCATATCTCCTATAAACAAGCAAAGCATACTTATGGAAGCATCCAATGCAGGCGCAGACATTTGCCTGCTTAAGCCGTTCGATATCCCCTCTTTAATTTCGCACATCTCATCACTGACAAGCTCTCGTGCAAGCAATACACTCGTAGGCGTATCTTCTCAAAATCTTCCCGAGGACCTTGAATCGCAGGTTACAAAGGTCATTCATCAAATAGGCGTTCCCGCACATATCAAAGGGTATCAATACTTAAGAAGCGCAATACTTATGACTATCGAGGACAACGAAGTAATAAACTCGGTGACGAAGGTGCTCTACCCTACCGTAGCAAAGAAATATCAAACTACTACGTCAAGAGTTGAACGAGCAATAAGACACGCAATAGAGGTTGCGTGGGACAGAGGTGACGTAGACACACTCAATTCTTATTTCGGTTATACAATACAAAACAGCCGCGGAAAGCCTACAAACAGCGAATTTATCGCTATGATAGCAGACAATCTGCGACTGAAATATAAGTTTTGTTTTGCTTAATTAAAAATATCTGCGACCTTCCATAGCTCTATAGAGAGTTACCTCGTCTGCATATTCTATGTCAGCACCTACAGGTATGCCGTAGGCAAGTCGGGAAACCTCAACATCCGTATCCTCGAGTACGCGTGCAATATAAGCCGCCGTGGTATCACCGCAAGGAGTGGGGTTGGTTGCAATAATGACCTCTTTTACCTCTGAGGATTTCACGCGCTCAATAAGCTCTTTTATAGTAAGGTCATCGGCAGTAACGTTGTCAAGAGGCGAAAGAACACCGCCGAGAACGTGGTAGACACCGCGATAACCGCGCACCTTTTCCATTACCATTACGTCCTTTGCGCTCTCGACGACGCAAACTACAGACCTATCACGAGCATCATCGGCACATATGTTACAAGCATCGAGAGAGGAAGACAGCCCAAAGCATAAGGGGCACTTATGCACGTCCCTTTTTGCACCTACGATAGCATCGGCAAATCTTGCGGCTTCTTCCTCGGTAAAATTCAAGGCGGCAAACGCATAACGCGTAGCTGTCTTACTGCCTACGCCCGGTAACTTCCTGAATTCCTCTATTAATCTGTTAATGGGAGTAATATATTCAGCCATAGCTATTAAAACATTCCCGGAATATTCATTCCGCCGGTAATCTTCTGCATTTCTTCAGCAGATGCAGACTCTACCTTTTTGATAGCCTCGTTAACCGCTGCGGTTATAAGGTCCTCAAGCGTTTCAACGTCATCGGGATCAACAACCTCCGGCTCAATTTTCACGGAAAGTATTTCTTTCTTTCCGTTGATTTTTACGTTTACTACTCCGCCGCCTGCAGCAACCTCGTATTCACGCTCTTCAAGCTCTGCCTGCATTGCAGCCATATCCTCTTGCATTTTCTGTGCCTGCTTAAGCATTGACTGCATATTGGAAGGACCGCCGCCCATTCCCTGGGGTAATCTTACTTTCATTTTTATCTCCGTTCCGCCATAGGGCTATTCTTAATCATTTTAAAGCATTTGTTATTTCCGAAAACGCATCGCTTACGCCTTTGACTCCGAGAGGCTCCAGCTTAAGCTTAACGTCATCGCGCGGCAAGCCTTCAACTTCCGCTATTATTCCCTTCAAAAGGAGCAAATCACTTTCGCTTGCACTAAGCTTTTCGGCAAAAAAGGCTTTCATTTTAATAAGGAAATCAGTGTTTGACGTGCGGTATGCCTTTGCACCTATAAATTGCGCTGACAAAGATTTTTTTAACTCCCCGAGTCTTTCAAGAACTGATACCCAACGGGCATATTCAGCGGCAACGCGATTTTCCTGTGGCTTTGACGCTTTTTCAGGTGCAGGCTCTTCTTTAGCCGAAGGCAACGGCTCATTCTTTATATGAACCTCGTTAACAGTAATATTATTTGCAGGAACAGCACCGAGCTTAAGCATCGACACTTCCCTTTCAAGCTCCTCTATTCTCAGCGCCAAAGCCTCGACGGACGAGCTTAAGGTGGGGTCGCACATTTTTGTAAGAGCTATTTCGGCTATACTTCTTTTCGAATTGAACGCTCTTTGCATATCCTCGAGAGCACTCTCGAGAATTGTGGTGTGATAGAAAAGCTTCTGCATTGAAAATGACGCGGATATTTCTTTAAGCGTTTCGCTTTCAACGTCGGTTAAATCGAGATAGGACTTTGCCCCCTCGACACTTTTTATCACCATAAGGTCGCGGTATGAGTCTATTATCTCCTGCCAGAAAACCGAGAGGTCACCGCTACTCATAACAATGTCTTTTATTATTTTGTATATAGTCTTATAGTCACATTTTGCTATCGATGAGATAATTTTGTATGCGTTTTCTCTGTTTCCGCTTCCTACCGTTTCGAATACAAGCTTATCGTCGATTTCTCTGTGCGCACCTGCGCAAAGCTCGAGAAGGCTTATAGCATCTCTCATTCCGCCGCGAGATATACGCGCGATAACTCTTGCGGCATCGTCCGTGATTTTTATTTGCTCGGCTTCTGCCACCTGCTTTAATCTTTTTATGATGATTTCGCTCGAAATTCTCTTGAAATCAAAGCGCTGACAGCGGGAAACTATAGTCGTCGGAAGCTTGTGAAATTCGGTTGTCGCAAGTATAAATATAACGTACTCCGGCGGCTCTTCAAGCGTTTTCAAAAGCGCGTTAAAGGCGGAAATAGACATCATATGTATCTCGTCTATAATGTAAACGCGATATTTAAGCTCCGATGGAGTGAATGCTATTTCATCCTTCATATTACGGACGTTGTCAACACCCGTATTGCTTGCTGCGTCGAGCTCCATAACGTCGGTTGAAATGCCCGAATCTATACTCTTGCACGCAGAACATTTATTGCACGGATTTCCGTTTATCGGAGAAAGGCAGTTTACTGCCTTGGAAAGGATTTTCGCACAGGTGGTTTTTCCCGTTCCGCGCGACCCGCAGAAAAGATATGCGTGTGAGAGCTTATTGTTCTCTACCTCGTATTTCAGAATATCCGTAATAGCATCCTGACCGCATACGTCATCAAACGTTACGGGACGCCATTTTCTGTATAACGCCTTATAATCCGACACCTGCGAGCCTCCTTATCTAATCTTTAAAAAAAGTGCGTTTCGGTATACTTTTCCGCTAAACG
>JAEIGA010016971.1_pt1 | contig 11083 bp, 22 predicted proteins | sample 9270691 | NCBI WGS metagenome assembly JAEIGA01 (sample SAMN17057246, study PRJNA624740) | gut metagenome | biome: biome; isolation source: fecal sample | host: Bos grunniens | place: China: Xizang | collected 2019 | reverse complement strand
CCACAAAAAGAACAATGCACCAATCCTGGTGACAATGGAGCTGGAAGATTTCATGAATCTCTATCGTGAATGGGAAGTAGGATTTGATTTAAAGGAGAGAACGCCATGAGCAAAACACCGAATAGAGCTAAAGTCCTCGCATACTGCAAGGAACACGGCTCGATAACTGTCCGAGATGCCTGCGTGAAACTGGGCATCAATAGTCCTACCAAGGTGATTAGTGTGATGCGCTTGTCCGGTAATTACGATGTCGATTCGATTGATGAGTGTCGAGAGAATGATGGCAGCACAGTTTACTACAAGCGGTATTTCATCAAGGAAAGGAGTAAAGCTGATGGTCACTGTTGATGACAAGGTTTGGTTTGATCCCTTTGTGCAGAGCATGGGATTTGCTTCGGATTTGAACCGAGGCCATTATGTGACTGGCACTGTAGTGATGGTCAACTATGAACACAAGTGGTTTTCCGTGGAATATGGTATTCCCAAGATGCGCACATCGTTCAAATTCTGCGACATTGGCGAGGCGGTGAAGCTCTGTGGCTGAAGTCAAGTGGATTAAGCTGACTACGGATATGTTCGATAACCGCAAGATTAAGCATCTGCGGAAGCTTCCGGAAGGAAACAGCATTGTCCTTATCTGGGTGATGCTCTTGACCATGGCAGGCAGATGCAATGCTAGTGGCATGATATTCCTCACTGAGAACATTCCGTATACTCCAAAGATGCTGGCTGACGAGCTGGGATTTGAAGAGAACACAGTCCAGCTTGCGCTGAATGCTCTGGAGCAATTGAATATGGTGGTTACCAATCAAGGCTTCTTCACCATTGCCGGGTGGGATGAGTACCAGAATATCGAAGGCATGGAGAAGATCCGTGAGAGCAAGAGGCTTGCACAGGCCAGATGGAGAGCTAAGCAAAAGGCATTGCCAGATGTAGATTCTACAGTAGATTCTACGAGACATCTTGTAGACGATGCAGAAGTAGATAAAGAAGAAGAATTAGATAAAGAAATAGAAAAAGATAATAAGAGTAATATCTGTCAACAGATTGTTGACATGTACCACTCCATCTGTGTTTCTTTTCCTTCTGTTCGTTCTTTGTCGGATGCCCGGAAGAGAGCAATCAAGGCTAGACTCAAAACCTATGGTCTGGAGGATTTCAAGACAGTCTTTGAGAATGCGGAAAGCTCTTCCTTCTTGAAGGGCGTTGACGGAGGCTGGAAAGCTTCTTTTGACTGGCTGATAAAAGAGGCCAATATGCTGAAGGTCATGGAAGGTAACTATGCTGACAAGACCAAGAGAAAAGAGCCTGTTCCAGGTTGGGCAGGATTCTCCATGGGTGATGCAGAGCTGGAAGCCATTCAGCAGATGATGAAGCCAACGGCAGGCACTGATCCAGAGCTGGCAGCCAGAGCTGAGCAATTAAGAAAAAAAGTAACGGAGGTATAACCAATGAAAGACGAGGAATTCGTCTACCGAGAAGAGGTGCGTGACAAGGCGAATGTGGCCAGAAGCGCACATCATAAGCGGACTCACACCGGAAAAGGTGGAAGGGTGAAATTCCCTTCCGACTATATGACTAAAAAGGAGAAAGAAGCAATGAATGGTGAAGTAAAATCCTATCGGCTGAATGAGCCTATGACCTGGAAGGAATTCAAGGCGATGCCAGATGACATCAAAGTGACCTATATCAAGCTGTTGCGTGAGCGGTTCAACTGCTTTGATTCCGCTATCGCAGAAATGATGGGCGTTTCTAAGGTAACACTGTCGACTGAAATCAAGCGGATCGGCCTTGGCCATGGCACGAAGCATGGTGGACACCGGGCATGGGATGAAAAGGAAGCATTCTACGCATGGTGCAGTGGTGTCTCTGTAAAGCTGGATGCGGTAGAGGAATCCAACGAGGAACAGCCTGTGGTGGAAGAGGTTGCTGTTGAGACTCCGGTGGAAGAAGCTCCTGCGGTAGAGGTGGCTGAAGCACCAAAGGTAGAGACAGTCAAGGCTATCTTCTTCAAGGAAGAAAAGCATCTGGCGATTCCTTCCAATGGCACGATGACCTTCGAAGGCAAGGTGGAGGAAATCCTCAAGAGCATTGGCAATCTGCTGGGTGGTGCGAATGCCCACATCAGTGTTACCTGGGATGTGCTGGAGGATGACTGATGGCTGTTCTAAAAATCATTGAGAAGAATCCCGGCATCCGGGCGAATGTAGAAGCGAACAACGGCTACTGTCCCTGTGCGATCTGGCAGACCGAGGACACCAAGTGTATGTGCAAGGAATTCCGGGAGCAGACCGAGCCGGGCGAGTGCCATTGTGGGCGGTTTGAAAAGGTGGTGGAAGATGATGGATGATATAAAAAACAAAAAAATACTGGATGTAACTTGTGGCAGTAGAACTATATGGTTTCAGAAAAACCATCCCAATGCTATTTACTGCGACAAACGCAGAGAAGAATGGGAGGGTGATTTCGGAAAGACACTGAGCGAAGGCGGAAAGAAAAGGCACAGGCATTTGGTTATTGATCCCGATGTCCAATGTGATTTCACAGACCTTCCGTTTGAAGATAATTCGTTTGCGTTGGTAGTTTTCGACCCTCCACACATCACAAATCTAACGGAGAGCAGCTGGATGCGAAAATCGTATGGGTCTTTGGATGGTGATTGGCGAGAAATGATACGCAAAGGTTTTCATGAGTGTATGCGTGTTCTTAAAGATGATGGCGTTTTGGTGTTCAAGTGGTCAGATATTTCCGTATCAACAAGGGAGATTATCAATGTGATTGGTGCAGAGCCTTTGTTTGGTCACAGAAGCGGAAAGAAAATGAACACGCACTGGATGTGCTACATGAAGGAGGCAGAAGATGGCTGAATTGAAACCGTGTCCGTTTTGCGGTGAAGTTCCAACGATGGAACTATTTATAGATTTGTACCACAGAAAAAAGTTTGGTATTGAGTGTAGAAACGAAGACTGTGATATTCAACCTATGACTGCGTGGTATGCTGATGAGAAAGATTGTGTTAAAGATTGGAACAGGAGGGCAGAAGATGGCAAATGAAATTGGTCTTGGTTTATTGATCGCTGTTGCCCTCGGTGTTTCTATTGCCGTGATTGCGCAAGCAATCAGCTTTATCTATGATGTGCCGAAGCAATTAAAACGCATTGCGGATGCGTTGGAAAAGGGTGAAGAAGATGGAAAATGAAAAGCGGCTGATTGCTTTCGATAAATTGCGTGGTCTTAAATATGAACGGGTCGAATTTTCGGATTATAGAGAAGGCTGGAATGATGCCATTGATACGATATGCACGGAAGTGTTTGCACCAGCCGTGGATGCCGTGGAAGTGGTGCATGGGCGGTGGCTTTATGATAGCGGAAGCGGAAAGTATTTCTGTTCTGCGTGTGACGAAAACGCATTATCATTCAAGAAAGATACGCTTTATGGCGGAGATTTATATGAAGTGTGTCTTACGGACTATTGCCCCAACTGCGGTGCAAAGATGGATGGAGGGAATGAGGATGTATAACTGCGAAAAGTGCATACACGAAGAATTGTGCGACCAACCGGGCAGACAGTTGTGGGGACATTTAACGAAAGAAACTGATTGCTCAGATTTCAAAGACCGCCAAAACTATGTGGAAGTGGTGCGGTGCAAGGATTGCAAGCACATGGTAACAACACCAAACGGCTTGCGCTTGTGCAGTGTGTGGTGTGACATTAACGGCATGGGTGACGAAGGTTTCTGTAATTACGGGGAAAGGAGAGAGGGAGAATGAAGAAATGGCTGATAAATAATTATCTTCCTATGTGGGCAAAGGAAACTGTTTTTGCTGAAAATAAAACATTGAAGAAAAGAAACCAACAGCTTGAGCAAGAAATAGCTGTCCTTAAGGCCAAGATTTACGGAATGGAAACTGTTTTGAAAGCGAGGTGCGGACAATGCTTAACACAAGAGAAAAGCTGATTGAATTGCTAGGTGCGGACACTTGCAAGAAGGAATGTGAGGATTGCAAATACTGCGCTAACCCAGAAGAATGTATTGAATATCTTAAAACAAGCATGGCAGACCACCTTATCGCCAACGGCGTGACCATGGAAGCTTACGATTGCCATTGGGCAACGGAAACAGCCTATAAGAATGGCTATGCGCAGGGCATGAAGGATGCGACAAAGTGGATTTCGGTCAAGGATCGGTTGCCGGAAAATCGGGAAGATGTTCTTGTGGTTGCGTTTTGGCACGAACGATGGAATGTGCAATGGGGTTGGTATGCACCAAATGGGAAAGTGTGGCATGTTGGACTGATGGAAAAAACTGATTACCCTGTGTCGCACTGGATGCCTCTGCCAGAACCGCCGAAAGGAGAATGATTATGGCTACTTGCAAATTAGGGAAAAATGGCTGTTGGAAAGATGGTAAATGCCGTCACAACCAAGATTGCGAAAACAAGATAATCACCAACGCAGACCGCATCCGGGCGATGAGTGACGAGGAGTTGGCACACTTATTAAACATAAGCAGTTGTCCATCCGAAAACCAGAGCAACTGTTTTGGAATGTCTTGCGAACAATGTTGGGAAAAATGGCTCAAACAGCCTGCGGAAGAAGGTGATGGCAATGGATAAGCTTGCATCCGAGGTTGCCCAGGCATTAGCTGCTCGAATGTCTTACGGCAAATGGAAGGCATTGCAGAAACCAGTAGAAATAGAAAAGCCACCGATTCCAGATGGCTGGATGGCGTGTTCCTGGTGCGGTGAGAAGTTCAAAGTGAAGAGGAATAAACTGTACTGCGGTGCGAATTGCCAGACTGAGGCATGGAAGGCAAGACAAAAGCAAAGAAAAGAAGCGGAAAAGCTTGCCGAAGCACAAGCCACAAAGAAAGTCTGCCTGTGGTGCGGTAATGGAATTGGAGCTTGCAAGTATCCTGCCCGGAAAAAGTATTGCTCCGAATACTGCTCATATCAAGCAAACTACCAAATGATAAAGGAAAGGAAGCAAAGAAATGGTAAGTGAGAAAGGAGTCGCTATGAAAATGAAGATTGTACTGGAGGAGGGAGCTATCCTTCCCAAGAGAGCGCATTCCCAGGATGCTGGCTACGATTTGTTCAGCAGAGAGGATGCACAGATATTCCCCAATGCCAGAGTGGTCATCGACACAGGAGTCCACATGGCTATCCCGGAAGGGTACGAAGGCCACATCCGCTCCCGGTCAAGCATGATGACCAGGAAGGGCTGTCTCACTGATGGGACGATAGACAGTGGCTACACTGGTTCTGTGGGCGTGGTGCTTTTCAATCTGTCTGGGAAGCTGGTGGAGATCAAGAAGGGCGAGAAGATTGCACAGATTGTCATCGAGCCTATCTTTGCACCGGAGCTGGAAGTGGTTGACCATCTGGAAGAAACGGAGCGAGGAAGCGGTGGCTTCGGCAGCACAGGCCAATTCTAAGAAGGGCGTGATGTAGATGGAATCGAAAGAATTCCTCAAGCAAGTAGAGAAGCTGGATCTGCGGATTCGAAACAAGCTTATCGAACAGCAGCAGTGGCGAGATATCGCTTTGGGCATTACGGCCAACATGGATGGAGAGCGAGTGCAATCCTCCGGTGGCAAATCCAAGATGGCTGATGCTGTCGAGCGGCTGGTGGACGCAGAGGCCGAAATTGATAACCTGGTAGATGAATTAGTCGATACCAAGAAAAAGGTCATAGAGACGATTGAGAGGCTTGACAGCGCAACGGAGTACAATGTGCTTCATTTAAGATACATACAATTCAAGTCCTTGCAAGAGATCGCTGACCATTATGGTAGGGACTATGGGTGGGTAACCACCACACATGGCCGGGCGTTAAAGAGTGTGCAGGATATACTGGATAAGGAGTAATTATGGAATTTAGAAAATATCAGCATATTGAGCGGTTTGGTACAACGGAGGTAGAGGGCATCGAGCTTGGGATGTGCTATGTGTTCCCTAAGATTGATGGCACAAATTCCTCTGTGTGGTTGGGAGAGGATGGGCAGGTTCACGCAGGATCTCGCAAGCGAGAGCTGAGCCTGGAGCAGGATAATGCAGGATTCATGAATGCTATTGTCAAAGACGAGCGCATCATGGCGTATCTGCAAAAGCATCCTAATCATAGACTCTTTGGAGAGTGGCTTGTTCCACATTCTTTGAAGACCTATCGTGATGATGCGTGGAGGCGGTTCTATGTGTTCGATGTTTGCATTGATGCAGAAACGGATGAAGGCCTGGAGTATATCCCTTACCCTGTGTACAAGCCTTTAGTAGAGGAATTTGGTCTGGATTACCTTGCACCGCTCAAGATTCTGCGTAATGCAAAACTGGAGGATTTTATCAAGTGTACGGAGGAGAACAACTTCCTCATTAAGGACGGAGCAGGCGTTGGCGAGGGTATCGTGGTCAAGAATTACGATTTCTACAATCGCTTCAAGAGACAGACCTGGGCGAAGATTGTTACATCCGAGTTCCGGGAGAAGCACTACAAAGAGATGGGAGCACCTTTGAAGGAGAACAGACTGGTGGAGGAGGACATCGCTGACGAATTCGTGACAGAGGCTTTTGTCGAGAAGGAGTTTGCGAAAATCGTCACGGAGGTTGGTGGTTGGTCTTCCAAGATGATTCCTAGATTGCTGAGCTGCGTGTACCACGAGCTGGTCTGTGAGGAGATGTGGAACATACTGAAGAAGTTTAAGAATCCGACTATAAATTTCCGGGTGCTGAACAACTTCACCATCGCAAAAATCAAAGCGGTAAAACCGGAGATCTTCGGTTAAGCGAATAAAAAAGGGGAGAGCATTAAGCTCTCCCTTTCATATCTGCCCGGATTAAATCCTTGATGTAGGTCTGCTTCTTGTCCTGGGATTGGATGTGCTGCCAGAGGTCTTCCTCGGTGGGGTAGAGGTCAATGGTGATCCGGTTGACCTTCTGCTTGTACTTCTTGACTGCTTTGAGCTGGGCTTCGCTGGTTTTGTTATCCATGGGAAAAACTCCTTTTTGCTTTTATTGTACTGCGCTTGTCAAGGGGTCACATCGTTCCGTAGAACAGATACAGACAGCGGAATTCCGTTTGGGTGATAGCACCGGAGTGGAGGAGGCAAGCGAGGTAGCCTCGCAGCTCGGCCTTGTTTTGGTTTACCGATTGGGCAAGCTCGGATTCGTAGGCGATGCGGATGATTGCTTTCTTGGTCTCGCAGAAGGTTCTTGCCTGCTCGGACAGCTTCTGGATTGCTTGCTTGGTCATGGTTATTCTCCTTTCACCAGATGAAGATTTCAAGTGTGTCAGCGATCAATGCGGCCAGGGGGAAAACGAGAAGAGCGGATGCGATGTAGAACAGGGTGGTCATGGTCATGCTCCTTTCAATTCTGTGCGTAGAATTCTTCTGCCGGGAGAATCATCTCCATGAAGAATTCTGCTGTGCGGTTGCCGTATTCCTTGTCGGCCTCAACATTTTCGAAGACCAGGTGAGCAAGCTTTCTGGCTTCCTCTTTCTCATAGTGCTTAACCTTCTGAAGGTAATTCCAGACTCGCATCAAATTGCGGTAGGTTTTGTTTCTCATGGGGATCTCCTTTCAGCAGTAGATTCTAAGTCTGAGTGCAGTGACCACATCCTGCTCGGCTGCGGTCATCTGGTCATAGTAGGGAAGGATGCGGTTCAGATGGTGCTTTGCGCTTGCTTTGTTGCGGTAGGTAAGCTGGATGGCGATGTGGCGAATGACTCCTTCAAATCTGGTCTGGTTCATGCGGATCTCCTTTCACTTATTGCAGTTCTTCTCTCGGTATGCGATTTGGTTGGTAACACTGGTTCGGAGTTCTATCAGCATTTGGGTAAGATGGGTGGCTTCGATGTAATTGAGGTGGTCGCCGGGGATGGTGTTTACCTTCTCAATCATTTCGGTAATGTCGGCAACTTTCTTCTTGAGTGCGTAGGTGGGAGCGTTCCAATAGGGGGTGGTCTTGTTGGTATGGATGTCGTATGTCATGGTGCTTTCTCCTTTCGGTGTGTGGGGGGTGGTGTTCCGTGGTTTCTGGCGATAATATAACACACGGGTTAGAAGATGTCAAGAGGTTTTTTCAAGAATTTTCAAAAATTTTTCGGAAGGGTTTCTTTGTGACTCCGTGTGACTGAATCCTATTGAATGTGACTACTCCCAATGCTATAGTGTAGGATGAGATAAAGCGAAGAGGCACTGCCCAGGTGGGTGGTGTCTTTTTTGCGTGTAAAGGAATGTGCCACATGAAAGCTATTCGATGCGATTTGCCGTATGCAGAAACCATTGAGATACATCCCATGGCTGATTTGCATATAGGGGACTCGATGTCCGACTTCAAAATGATAATGGAGCGGATAGACCATATAAAGAATACTCCCAATGCCTATTGCATCCTGGATGGCGATTTGATGGACACAGCTATTGCATCCAGTGTGGGTGACACATATGGAGCAAATCTCCAGCCTATGGAGCAATTGAAGCAATGCGTGAAAATCTTTGAGCCTATCAAGGATAAGATTCTGTGTGTGCTTCCCGGTAACCATGAGAACAGAGTATACAAGACAGATGGCCTGGATATCACGGAGCTTATGTGTGCGCAGCTCGGCATTCCAGAGAAGTATTCTCCTACTACGGCTTTGTTGTTCATCCGGTTTGGAAAGAGCAAGCATGGCAGACATGGAAGGCCGATGTACTACACAGCCTATGTCACGCATGGCTCTGGCGGTGGCCGCAAGGAAGGTGGCAAGGTCAACAGACTCGCTGATCTGGCTTCCATTGTAGATGCCGATATCTATATCCATGCGCACACACATCTTCCGGTGGTCTTTAAAGAGGCATTCTTCCGGGTGAATGGTGGCAATTCCTCTGTAGCTCTGGTAGACAAGCTGTTCGTCAATGTGGCAGCTTCGCTGAACTATGGTGGCTACGGAGACAAACAAGGTTTCAAGCCTGCATCCAAGCGCAGTCCAGTTATTCATCTGGATGGGCGAGAGCATGATATGTGGGCGGTACTATAAAAGCACCAGCAGTATTCACCAGGCGTGGGTGGGTGCTGTCAAATACCAGCTATCTCCTCTGGGGCGGTGGCATCGGTCATCGCCTATGGTGCTTATATACGGAAGATTAGTGTAATGGTAGCACAGCGGTCTAGAAAACCGACATGGAGGTCAGCGATGGTCTCTTGGGGGTTCGAGTCCTCCATCTTCCGCCAAAAGCGGTTAGCCGATATCTGTAAAAATCGGCAATACGGAATAGTAAGCATAGATGGTACTGCGGCGGATTGCTAATCCGTTCATCGTGTATGCGATGCGTAGGTTCGAGTCCTGCCTATTCCGCCAAGCGGTAAGCGGGGATTCTTGGTCATCTGCGGATGCCTTGAATCCAGCGCCCCGCCCAAAAAAGAAAGAGGTGAGAGAGTATGCTGACAGCAAAGCAAGAGAAGTTTGTGCAGAGTATTGTACTGGACGATATGAATCTGTCCGATGCATACCGCTCTGCCTACAACACAGATAAAATGTCCGATAAGACAGTGAATGAGAAAGCGAGTCTTCTGGCAGGAGAGGACAAGATAAGGGCAAGGATTTTGGAGCTAAGGCAAGAGATTGTTACACCAAAGGTAATGTCTGCTCAAGAGCGGCTGGAATGGCTTACAGAGTTTGTGAAAACTGGTGCAATGTTTTCACTGTCGGCAGATAAGATTAGAGCCATCGACACGATGAATAAGATGACTGGCGAGTATGTGACAAAGGTTGAAGGAAGCTTGAATGTCTCAAAGCTTGAGGATTTGATATGAAATACACGGCTGACTTCCTAATCCAGAAGCGGAAAGAGAAATGGGAAGAAACGCATAGCATTGAGCATGACAAGAAGCTGAGACAGGCCATTGCCAATGAGTTGTTGACAAACCAATCTCTCCGGGAAGAGGTCACAGCGCATCCAGAGAAGCTGATCGAGCTGGTATTCATTGTAGTAGACAAGAACCAGAAGACGATGCCATTCTTCTTGAATGATGTGCAGCATGAATTCATAGAGACACTGAACCAGGCAATAGCTGACTTCGGGGAAGGTGTCATTACTGACATATCACTGCTGGTCTTGAAAGGCAGACAGCAAGGCTTCACAACTGTTGTCACGGCACTTCAGCTTGCCTATAGCATCACACATAAAAACTTCCAAGGATTCACACTGGCAGACAAGAGTGATAACAGCGAGGCCATCTTCCAGAACAAAGCGAAGTTTCCCTATGGACAGCTTCCGGATGCGCTCAAGCCTACAGAGAAGTTTAACAACAGGAGACAGCTTCTGTTTGAGAAGATTAACTCAAGCTGGGCGGTAGATACAGCCACAAAGAATGTAGGCCGTTCCAGGACAGTCAACTTCTTTCATGGATCGGAGTGTGCTTTCTGGGCAGATGGCATTGCATCTGTGCAAGGTGCGCTCGGTGAGGCGTTCACAAAGAATTGTATCAAGATATGGGAGAGTACGGCAAACGGATACAATGACTACCAGAAGATGTGGGAAAGTGGTGTCCATATCAATTGCTTCTATGAGTGGTGGAAGACACAGGAGTACAGAGTCAAATTCCACAGCAAGCAGACGATGGAAGTATTCCTGCATGGTGTGGATGTAAACAAAGGGTGGATATGGGATAGACTGCGCTGGCTGAGAGATGACAAGCATCTTGAGCCAGAACAGCTCTATTGGTATTGGAACAAGTACGATAGGTATCTGGACAAGGATCTCATCAAGCAGGAGTATCCATGCACACCACAAGAGGCATTCCTTCTGTCCGGTAAGAATGTGTTCGATGTGCCAGTCATTCTGGATAGGCTATCGAAGCTGGAGAAGCCTATCAAGGTAGGCTACTTTGAGTATGACTATGACGGACTCCAGATAAGCAATATCAAGTGGGTCAACGATAAGAGCGGATACATCAAGATACACCAAGTACCGAATGTGCCAGCCATCACAGAGTATTGCATCGGTGGTGATACGGCTGGAGAAGGCAGCGACTACTTCACCGGATATGTGCTGGATGCCAGGACAGGCATGCATGTGGCTACACTGAGACACCAGCTTGATG
>JAEIGA010016970.1_pt1 | contig 11084 bp, 9 predicted proteins | sample 9270691 | NCBI WGS metagenome assembly JAEIGA01 (sample SAMN17057246, study PRJNA624740) | gut metagenome | biome: biome; isolation source: fecal sample | host: Bos grunniens | place: China: Xizang | collected 2019 | reverse complement strand
CAAAAGATTATCGCTAATTGCATTTCTTGTTAATCTGATTTGTTCACTGAAAGAAGGAATTTGGGTAGGGTCTGCTTTTTGCCATAACATATCAGCTTGTCGTTTTGTGTACAATAATACTCTCCATAAATCATTGTATAGTTCAAATTGTTTTTCAGAATATCTTTGAAATTGTAATTTCGCTTTTTCTAGTTCGCTCTTGGTCTTTTCTAATTCAGAAGAGTATTTATTCTTAATTTCTTCAAGTTCTTTCTCGTGCTTATTGTTATAAGAATCAAGTAAACGGGTTGAAATAAAACCGCCAAAGAATTTAGCAAGTGCTACTATTACAACACTTGATCCACCGATCGATACGACAAACGCCGTGACTAATTTTACATATTCCATCAATTCCATATCAATAATATAATCCGTTTAACTTCATCCATTCATCAATCTGATTTGGATCGACACTCCCATACATATATCTATTGACAGTCAAATAACCGATCCGTTGTCCTCGCAAATATATAACTGGGGGAGTTGTTGTATATGCATTAAATGGGCTTAGCGAAGAATAAGGACTTCCATAAGTAGAGTACCTGTTTTTTATGGATGTTGCAGAATATCTACTTCCATATAATCCATAATTATTTGATATAGAATCTGGATCATATCTATTTAAAGACAATTTTCCTAGAAATTGCCCATCGCTTGCTAAAATAAAGGATTCACCACTAATTATCCTTGAATTAAATTCGACTGTATTCATAAATCCTATTTATTATAGAACAATTGTGTATTATATTGGTTTAATAACTATTGATTTTCTTTTTCAATGATAAACCAATACCCTCCAAAAGTAGGAGAGCCAATTCGTTTAATACGATTATCTTGTTTTAATTTCAAAATACATTTTTGTATCGTATTTGAACTTTTACCTGTTAACTCCATAAGTTGTGCCCGGGTAATTGTAGGTGTATCTTTTATAAGGGAGTAAACTTGTTCAATTGTAGTTTGACCACCTGTTTGACCACCTGTTTGACCACTTGTTTGACCACTTGTTTGACCACCTGTTTGACCACCTGTTTTAGCAGATGCATTAGGGCGTTTAAATGTAATCCACACAAATAAACCATCCGTTCCATATTCAGGTTCTGGAAGCCCTACGGCTTTACATGCTTCAACCATACGACTTACTCCAGTTCCCCAACTTTCTAAAAATGCAGTCATAAAAAGAGCATCCGCAATAATAGGGTTTTGTGGATAGGAACGGTGAGGCAATTTAATGGTTTCTGGCGTAAGTTCATTGGGCAGATGTCCTGTGTTTTCAATTTCCACACGGTCATCAAAAATAGATATACCCACACTTCCACTTGGAGAATCTAACAATCGATGACACAAGGCGTTTGTTAAAGCCTCGCGCAACGCTTCAACAGGGATTTCTAATTGCTCTTCTCTGCGTAATCCTTTTATGACACCACTTTGAGAAAGATGCTTAAAGAAGAACGATATTCCTGCATCAAGCAATTCAAAGAAATTTCCTTTCACTCTCATATTATCAATGAAAGCATTCTTTTCAACACCTTGGAATCTGGCCATTCGCAAAAGAAACTGAGGGTAAGCGGTAGGACGTTTGATGAAAAGAGCTGCTGCCGCATTTCTCAAACTATTGTTTTCTACCATTTCGAACTTATCGAGTAAAGTCCATGTACTTTCTGTTGCAGAAGAAGCAGGCATACGGCCTTTGTCAATACCGTACATTACAGCACCTCTGATACGACTCTCATCCAAATCATCTAATCGCAAATTATTGTTCGTTTGATTTTCCCATGCAAAACGGCTTGGATTGCTACGTCGTAAACGTTCTTCAAACATCGAACGAGGCATTTGTACTGTTGTACTCTCTACCTTATAATATGCTCGTCCATCGTATGTATATGGAGCATCGCCAAACTTTGCAGCATCACAATGTATCCCAATAACACTAAAACCAGGCCGTTCGGGTATGTCAATGATTTCGATAGGTAAACTGATGGCTGGTTCTATTTTAGTCATTTCATGGGCGATCTCACGCTGAGTGTTATCGGTTACATTTTGTCCCAACACCTCCAATTTGGGAGTAACGCCAAATAACAACCAACCGCCATCGGAATTTAAGAATGCACATAATGTTTGCATCCCTTTAATAAGTTCACCTGTACTCTTTTTGAGTTCAAGTGTGCGATGCTCATCGTTTGCTATGAGAATTTTTATTTCTTCTATAGTCATATTTTTTGATTTCAATATTTTATTCATTAGAATCATTTTTGTTAATTGCGTAAATTGCTACAGCTCTTCTTGCTAGCCATAAATCATCTTCTATTTTTAGAATTAAAATAGTAAGCAATTTAAGTATGGTGAGATATGCTGTTGCATGTTCATTTTCATCATCCACAGGAGGAGTGCTTCCATGCATATAATGATTTCTATATGCCATGCCATTAGTGTATTTCATATTATCAAGATAATAGCTAAAATAATCACGCTCAAAGCTGCTCAACAAATGGTCATCTGTAATAAGCCAATCTTTATTTAAGAAATCATCAAGAATCGCTCTACCTTCTGTATCGTAATGCCAATAAGAACATACACCATATTCCCAAAGAGACTTTAAAACTTCGATTTTAGTCTTATTTGCGATATATAAATGACCACATTCATTAATTCCTATGAGGTCTTGTTCTATAAGAAAATCTAAATGAGGTTTTTGAAAATCATCATAATTAGAATACAAAACGTCATTTTCATGTTCTAATAATTCTGTTAAAGAATGATAATTTTTATCTTTGAATGGTTCTACAAAATGTAATAATGAATTTCCAGAACGAAACAGCCCTCTTAATATGATATCAATGGTTTCATTTTTGACATTAATCTCATAATATTTATTTTCTAACAAACTCTTACCATCTTCAACCTTTATAGGTTTTGACAATCGTATAAAATCTTTGTTGATTTCATCCTCTTTCACAAATGTACTATATTGTTTTATTATAGCATCTAACTCAGGACATAATATTCGACATTTATTCAATGATGAATCGTTTTCCATTGGAAAATTTATTGGCAAACTAGGATAATTATATTCGGTTTGCAAAAAACTGTCATAAAACAGTTTCAATTCCTTTTCAAAAGAACTTTCCATTCTTTTTAATACTTCATTGTATCCACACAATTCATAAAGACAAACTATTTTTGTTATTAAAATGCGTATATGAGGGATAGGAATGTCTTCCTTTATCCATTATAAATGGTTCGATTGTATCAACTTCACACTTTTTATTAATCAAGTTTACTAAAAAGCGTCTATTCATCCATCCAAATAGCGTAATACAGTTTCTTACACGTTGTATATTATTACATTCTTTTATGTAAGGTACGCTATAAGTATAAGTCGGAATGCCTTGTTCATCATTATAAATATTCACAGGTTGTATTCCTTCTTCATTTATAAATTGTACTTTTATAGACCAATGTGTTATAGAAGTCCTTGAATCATTCATTAACTCGTCATTTAACTTCTTGACAAGTTTTTCTGCTTTTAATTTTGTTCTGGTTGAGAGTATTATTTTATCTTTCTCATCTTTAATTTGTGTGATTAATCTTACATAATTTAAATTGGGATCCTCACTATCTAAATAATTATTTATTATTTGTTCTTTATCAACCAATGATAGATTCGAAGGAAGGAATATCTCCGATTTTTGTAATGAATCTGATTTTATCACATATCTATCAAGAATGATATGTGCGCTATTTATATTGCTTAAAAGTTCATTGCGAATAACATTCTTGAACTTTTCAACGATTCCTTTGCATTGTAATACATGCCGTAAATAGTTGATATTTTCTGATATAATATCACGCAATATTTCAGGTACAATCAATTTGTACAATTTGTATGCATCTATAATTTGCCAGAATGTTTCTTTATAAGTCCAATTCAATTGTTCATACTCACATTTTAGCATTTGGGGGTCAATACTGTTAAAGTAGTTGGCAATAATGGTATTATATGCATTCGTAGATAATTTAAGTTCATCAAATTCAGTATCAGTCCATTTTTGCAATCTACAATCCTCTTCAATCATTCGCCGAATGTGCCAAAGCTCTATAATGCCTTCCAAATTTGCAGGCATATTTCCCTTTGACACTTCTTGAATTCGCTTTTCCGCCATCTCAAGGTAATGTCCTACGCTTAAATCGTACTTAGTAAAAAAGCAAACACGGTCTTGCATAATATTTATATATCAAATTTCATAATATCCTTCAAATCTTTCGTCATTCTAATTCGAGTCGCTTATAATTTTCGATTCTTAATTGAGGTTTCCCAAAAGGATTGAATCTATGAAATAATTAAACTTATAATATCATTTATAGAATAACTGTCTTTATTATAAGGAATCATGCTCTGCTTTTAATTCTTTAATTGTCTTATTTTATCTATCAATTCAAATATAGGTTTAAAACCTTCAAAATCATTTGGAGAAAAATACTTCGCCTTATTCGCTAAGATAGTCTTTGATTTATTTTTAAGATTATCGGCAATTGTATCAATAGACAAATTATTAAAATGACCTTTTTTATCTTCTACAGCCTTACAAAAAGCTTCTTCATACTTTGATGCATCGTAACAGTTTTCGATGGTAAATTCTTTATCAGTATATCCGTCGGGCTTGGGCAAAAGAAAAGCATAAAAAGACGTTGAAGGAACTCCGTCTTTATATTTTACATGCTTAATCTTTTCTTCCTTTTGTTCTTTCTCAAAACCACTATTAATATCTTTCTGACCAGCTTGATCATTATCAAAGATACCAACAAACTGCTTATGCCATTTGATTTCAGAACAAGACAAACCTATTAAGACTTCCCTTATATGCTCAGAACTGTTCATGGAAAATACATCGAAGTCTAAAGAAGGAAAATCATTTTTAAGATGCTTATATGCTTCTTCAATATGGACTTTATCTGTTTTCCCTTCCACAAGCAGCGTCATGGGTTTATTTGATGCTAAAAAAGTGTTTTGTTCGTGAACATTCCACATGTTACCAGTTAAACGAGATACAACTTTTTCCTTTTGATTGTCAATTTTGACGACATGTCCATTTTCGACCCCTAATCCTAACAAATGAGAAGAAAAGGTAACCGCCATAGTTGGTGAGTGAGTTGTAATAATATTCTCTCTATTATTATATTTTTCAAACACCCCACCAAGGTCTGTTTTTCTACTTAAATGAATATGGGCATCAGGTTCATCAAATAGTAACAAAGAATTTTCATCGGCAAGTGTTTCAAGAATTACCTTCATTAAAATATATTTTTTCTCGCCCTCGCTTAAGTCGTTTGTGTTAATTGTAGCACCAGTATTTAGTTCTAATTCAATATCAATATCTTTAATAATTCTATTTTTTTTAGACATAGTAGCTCCATATAGATGCTGAAACAACTCTCGTTCATTTCCATCATATGAGGACAATCTTCTTCTGAAACTCTCATAACTTATGGTTTCTTTTTCTCCAATTTTTATAATATCGGAATTACTTAACAACTTAGTCAGTCGTAATACTTCATTATCTTTCCATGTTAGAAGTTTTTTATCATCACTGTATGTAAAAGTAATATTCTTTATATTTGTAATATTTAATGTGTCATGGCAAAAAGATGATATGTCAGAGAAAACCGAAAAATCATAAAAAAACAGTGTTAGTATTGCTATGTCTAAATTATATTTATTTATATAAAGTAATGGCAAAGAGGGTAATTTGTCTTCCTTTTTGACAATTGAGATATAATTGTCATAATAAGGTTTGTAATAGTTATCAAATAGGCGCATATATTCACCACTATAACATGCAATAACATTCTTTGGCAAATATACATCCTTGTCTTTTTCTAAAGAAGTCTTAGAGATTTGATTACCATCAACTGTTATTACATATTCTTGTTTATCAAACACTATATCTATATCATGATATGATATTTCATAGTTGATACGATAGTTAAAATTTGGACAATGAAGTTTCTCTTGATATAAACCGGCAAAGATAGAAGATAGGGCTTCAAGAATATTACTTTTCCCACATCCATTATTACCAATAAGAACAGTAATACCATTTTGGCCTTCAAAGCTTATGTCAAGATTCTCTATATTTTTATATCCAGATATAGTCAATTCTTTTAGTCTAAAGAATTGTGATTTTTCATTTGGTACCATAATCAATTACTGAAAATGTTAGTTTCAAATTCTTTTAATGCTTCTTCTCGTATAGACATAGCTTTTTGCTTCAGTTGCTTTGCCAAAGCTTTCTGCTCTCTTATATAAGTCACGATTTCATTTTGTACACTCATGGGTGGTACAACCACATCATAATTATTGATTTTGCCCGCATTAAGATTGGGTTGGTTGTTACCACTGGCCAAAGAACGCAGGTCGTCATATCGTCCCTGAAGGTAATACCAAAGATAATCAGTAGAAACAATGTTGTTGTCTATATCATGTAACACAGCACATGCTTGATTTGTAGTTGCATCTATGCCCAACTTTGCAGTTCGGCCTCTTGTATCTCCTTGGCCATACATAGCAATAATAAGAGATCCCTTAGGGTATAATTTTGCAGAACTATTAGCTATCGCCTCTTCTGTAATATGTTCTTCAGTTTCCAAAATTTCATCATTAACGACCTCACCCGTCTTAACCCAAGGTATATCACCTTTAAAGTATTGCGGACAAGAACGAGATGGGGTAGCGCCACTTCCCAATTGACAAAGAGTCTTAATCTTCATAACGGGATATTTAAATATTTCTCTTTTTTGTTTTTTCGTAATAATATCTATTCCCCACTCACAAACTTCAAAGAAGTTAATAAACTTCAAGTATTGATATTTGTTTATTGTACATTCCTTTTCTTGTTTAATAACGGTTCCTAATGACTTCATCAAATAATTATCAATATCTTTCTCAATTTGAATCGCATTATTCTCGAAATTATTAGCTTCATTAATTCGGGTCTCGTATGTACGAAGTAGTCTTTCTTGAATGTGAAGTTCTGGAACAGGGATTTCTATCTCAAGAAATTCAGAAGGTTTTACTCTCGCTTTTGAAATACCTGTTGCTTTCTTACTTAGAATTGATTTGAAATTCTTGCTTTGGATTACCATCACGAGATATTCGCCCAAAATTTTAGTTGAATCAATCTTGTATGCAGGATATTCTGAACTTACTGCAAATGGAGTTGAATTTTTCGGATGATAGTAAATGCAACCATGTCTTACATTAATCTTGGAATATATAAGCGAATCAGGGTTTACTATTTTTAAATTACCTTTGAATGTTTCTGTTTCATTTTTATCTCGCAAAAACAGTTCTCCTGCAAAATTGATTTTCGAAATAATTTGCCAGTTATTAGATGATAATTCTGCTTTTGTAACAGACTTGAAAAATGGATATAAAATATCTTTTAATTTGACAGCATTTTTTAATGATATATGATTTTGCATATATCGCTTAACATCCCATAATGACAATGTTCTATAATTTATAAACTTTATGAGGTTACTTTTATCGTACTGCATAAACCCTACTTTTTAGTATTGTAAAAAATTACTGGCTCAGAAACAATATTGTCAGTCATTCTGTAACGGAACGCATTTCCATCTTCATCAATTCTGTATTTAACAGATTTGATAGGTATTCCCCACAAATTATTCTCTATACGATAGGGTGTAAACTCCTTTTCCAATGGTATGAGTTCATTGTCTATTTCTGCACCAGTAGAACTAATACCAGCCTTTTGTATCTCTGCAATAGGTATTTCATAATCAAACTTTTCTTTGACTATCTTCTTTACCTCAATTTCTATCTTTTCTGTTATGACTTTTAATTTTTTCCTACAAGTTTTCTTTTCATCCTTAGTAAGGGCATCTTTTCCTTTCAATTGTAGTTTCTCTTCAAGCTCTCTTACCTCGTTCTCATATTTAGCAGAAATTGTCATTTGAGCTTGATGTAAAATTTGGGAATATTCAAAGGCGTCTTCTTCTGTAAACTTTTTGAAAAAAAGAAGGCTTGGCTTCACGGTAGCACCAGAAGCAATAAATACATCTTGAGGAATAGAAACAATAAACAAAATTTTTGCCTTTCCTTCTACGAAGTCACGGGCTTTTTGCAAACTATCAGTATTCAGTACTCCTTCTGGAAGGACGATACCCATTCGTCCTCCAGGTTTCAACAAGTTCAAGCAACGTTCTATAAATAAGACTTCCGTCAAACTACTGTTAATCTTATATAGACTTAATAACGACTTTCCTATATTGTCATTCACTTGACTTAAAGCTCTTTCGTACTCTTCACGACCATATCGTTTCTTATATTCCTCAATCTTGGCTTCATCAGTAAATCTATCTGCTTCTGTTATCTTCAAATCCTTCTCAACTCTAGCGCCAAATGGAGGATTAGTGAGTATTACATCAAAACGATTGTCAAAGATGCCATTTACATTAAGTAAACCGTCATGATGATGTACACCACCATGACCATCACCATGCATAATCATATTCATCTTAGCTGTTCGTGCCATACGTGGATTTGCATCTGTGCCATAGATACAATCAAATGATAAAGAACGTAACCTTCCTTTCTCATTATTTATGTTTAGCTCTTCATTTAGGTATGAAAATGTTTTGGCAACTTCTGTTTCAACTTCTATCTTTTTCTTGTCAGACATTTTATCGTAGTCATCACCATAAAACTGCGCCTTAATATCTTCTTTCTGATTCTCGATGTCTTTTTCTATTTTTTCTCGCACATATTCAAATGATTTTATCAAAAAACCACCACTTCCACAGCAAGGGTCACATATAAGTTCTCCTTCTTGTGGATCAAGTACCGAAACCATAAAATCAACAATAGTACGGGGAGTAAAGAACTGTCCTAATTCCCCACGAAATGTTTTGCCAAGGAACTTCTCAAAGGCTATACCTTTCACATCATCCGAAGTGGTAGAAAGATTGTAAATTTCCAATTCTTTGACAATTTGTTCAAAGCTATTTTCTCGAATTTCTATTTTTGCATTGTCATCAAAAAGGTGATCATGAATAAATTCCTGTTTTGTTAAGTCAAAGAGATGTTGATAAAAGGGTTTTTCTTCCTTTATTTTCATTTCTTTGTTATATTCTTCACGACTCTTTTTTAATGCTGTAAAACGTTCAGCAGAGAAGATTTGAGAATCGGAATTACTCCGTTCATAACGAATCTTTATAAAGAGTATTTTACTTATTTCATCAAAAGCCGCTTCTGGGGATAGTTTATCGTTATTACGAATGATATTGTGACACTTAAACAAAAGTTTGGAGAACTCGTCCCGTGTGAATGCTTTTGTCTGCTTCAATAATTTATCGATTTCTTTTTGATTGTTAGCTTTAGAAGCATTAGGAATATCCACAATTTCATCTAACTTATCAGGAATTTGCCCTTTTATAATCCTAAAAATTCGAGTTTCTTTTAAATTAGTGGTTACGAAAAAGTCCGCATGAACCCATGAGGCATAATTCATGCCTTGATAATAATCTTCTTTGTGGATAGTAACAGATTCGGCCTTACACTCTACGACAATCAAAGGATATTTCTTTGCTTCTTTATCCTCCTTACTGCGCCATACAATAATATCGGCCCGAGCCGCTCCTTGTCCTCGTTGTGAATTTGTAACTTGCATCTCCTGATCCATTTGCTCAAGAGAGTATCCATAGCAATCAACCAAGCGACATATATATTTCTGACGAACTTCCTCTTCTGGTTTCAAAACAAGCCATTTGTTTTTAAGAGGAGCATATATTTTGTTATTGTCTTTCTGTATTTCCATATTCTATAAAAAGCAATATTATTTCATCCATAATAAGTCATTCACGCTAACTTTTAAAATTTTAGCAAGTTGGATAAACATTTCCACATTGGGTTGAGCGGTATTAGTTACCCATTTTGAAATAACTGCAGGATCTTTTTGCAGAATTTCTGCCAATTGTTTGTTAGTCATTCCTTTCTCCGCAAGTACCACTTTTAAGCGGTTAATTTTTTTACGTTCCATTTTTATGAGACTTTCAATAATATGCAAAAGTACATAATTTAATTTAAAAATCATCCTTTAAAAGTTAATAAAATGATTCTGTATTCATTTTCTTGCTTAAATCTAATGATTTTTGTAATTCAAAAATACTTCTCATACTTCCCCCTCAATGACTTTTCCCGAATAACAACAACCTGCATATTAGCCCTCAAACGATCAAAGGTACGGAGTCCGTATTTGACTTTGATTTCTTCCATGGTCAAGTTGGTGGTGGTAATAAGTAAAGTTCCATGTTTCTCAATGCAATCAACGATTTCGGAAAAGACGATGTGGGGATTATCATAATCGTAGAATGTACCTTCAATGCCGAAATCGTCTATGGCAATGAATCGCTGACGCAAGGAGGTACGATATGTTGCTTCATTGCAAAGTTCTGTTGCTTGGTAACGGGAAAAGATTTTGTTTTGACATCCAAAGTCGGTTGCAAACATGAAAGGTAGGGCAATAAAAGGGCATTTTCCAATGAAGTTTGTTGCATTCGTTGACAAGGAAAAAGTAGAGGGCAACTTCGCTTACAGCAAAGAATTCGTAGTCCGCCAATCGCCAAAATTGGTTCATGTAGTCAATATACGTCATAAGCAGAACCTCTTTTATGCAAACTTTGTCAACAGTTCACGGTCAAGAATTGTATCGTCAATCTCCATCCGGCTAAAGTACAACCGGCTGGCACTTCTATGGAAGGGAAGTTGTCCCCGTTGACATCGTTTGCGGACTGCGTCCATAGATATGCCAAGATAGTCTGCTACCTGTTTTATATTCATCACGTAGTCAGCCTTCCGTTGCAAAAGGATGGCAGCATCATCCACTATGCGAGAGAAATTCTCTCCATTCGCTTCTTTTTGTTTCTTCGTTAATGTCTTCATACGCTTAATTTTTGAAATATTGTGTTGCGAAGTTACAGACGAAGACGCAAAGGGACGAAAGGAGAAAAGAAAATCAGTCAGAATT
>JAEIGA010016969.1_pt1 | contig 11084 bp, 8 predicted proteins | sample 9270691 | NCBI WGS metagenome assembly JAEIGA01 (sample SAMN17057246, study PRJNA624740) | gut metagenome | biome: biome; isolation source: fecal sample | host: Bos grunniens | place: China: Xizang | collected 2019 | reverse complement strand
ATAGCAATATACGTATACAAAAAGGCACCAAGATAAGTCTTCATCAAACCTTCATTCAACATGGACTTCTACGATTTACCATTAGACGACAATATATTCGACGCCCTTGACGCAATGAATTTTGAAACCTGTACGCCAATACAGGAAAAAACCATAATGCCATTGCTTGAAGGCAGGGACCTAATTGGAGTGGCACAAACGGGTACAGGCAAGACTGCCGCATATTTGCTCCCTATTTTAAATCGACTAAACACGGGTGAATACTCCGACCATGCTATAAATTGCATTATCATGTCCCCTACTCGAGAACTGGCTCAGCAGATAGACCAACAAGTAGAAGGCTTTGCATATTTCATGCCTATCTCAAGCGTAGCCATTTATGGAGGAAATGATGGTATAAGATTTGAACAAGAGCGCAAAGGGTTAAAGTTAGGTGCAGACATAATAATCGCGACCCCTGGAAGACTAATCAGCCATTTAGCAACAGGCAACATAGATTTGTCACATGTGGCATTCTTTGTACTTGATGAAGCAGACAGAATGCTAGACATGGGATTTTATGATGACATCATGAAGATTGTCAAAATGCTACCTGAAGAGCGCCAAACAATAATGTTCTCGGCAACTATGCCCGAAAACATACAGAAATTAGCTCATAACATACTTAACAATCCAGTAGAAGTCAAAATAGCGGTTTCAAAACCAGCCGACAAGATTAAGCAGACGGCATATATGTGCCATGAAAACATGAAACCAAAAATCATGGCGCACATCTTAAAAGACAATAGTCACGATAAAATTATAATATTCGCCTCGTCAAAGCAGAAGGTCAAAGAACTCTATGCAGAATATAGTCGAAAAGGATTTAATGTTGGCGAAATCCACTCAGACCTTCTACAATCTGAGCGTGAAAAAATCATGTACGATTTCAAAAACAATCACATAAAAATCCTTATCGCGACAGACATTATAAGCAGAGGCATTGACATTGACGATATTCAATTAGTTATAAATTACGATGTCCCTAGAGACCCTGAAGACTATGTCCACCGTATTGGGCGTACAGCAAGAGCAAACAGGACTGGTGAAGCTATAACGCTTGTATCAAGCAAGGATTACCACAACCTTGTCAAAATTGAAAAACTTATTGAAAAAGAGATTGACAAACCAGATCTTTTTGAAGGTTGCGGCGAAAAGTTGGACATTAACAAGCTCAGACAAGACCATAAAACCGCAAACAAAAAAGGGAAAAGAGGGAACAACTCCTCTGAGAAAAAGCACAAAAAGCCAAGACGGCATAACCAACACTCCAAAAAGCGCTCAAATGAACCTCGCAATTGATATTGGTAATACAAACATAAAAATAGGCGTATTCGACGGAGAAAACCTGATCGCACATTTCAGGCATGACCTATCGGACATAAACACTATAATTAGTTCAATTAAAGAATACAATCCTAATAAATGTATAATTTCATCAACATCCATTGCACCAGAAGGCATTAAGAAGCAAATTGAAGAAAACTATAAAACAAAAATCATAATATTTGACCACAACACACCAATACCAATAACGAACTTGTACGAAACTCCCGAAACATTAGGGAAAGATCGTCTTGCAGCAGTTATTGGAGCCTATAGTCAAAAAGAAGGGAACAATATTCTGGTCATAGATGCAGGCACTGCTATAACATATGACATCATTACTTCAGAAGGTAAATACATTGGTGGCAATATTTCCGCTGGTGTAGACATGAGATTTAAGGCGCTTAACAAGTTCACAAGCAGACTCCCCTTAGTCTCCGCAAATGGCAAAAGACAAGAAATCGGTACAAATACAGAAACGGCTATCAGATGCGGAGTCATAAATGGAATTAAATTCGAAATTGAAGGTTATATTAATTATTTTGCAGATAAATTACCTAGTCTTTTAGTATTTTTAACTGGCGGAAATGATTTTGATTTTGATGAGAGAATAAAAAAGCGTATTTTTGCCGATAATTTTTTAGTTCTCCGAGGACTTAATAGAATTTTAATAGAACAGACACTATAAAATGACATATATAAGACACTTCATACTAATTATTTTCGCCACATTTGCTTCATTAGCTACATTTGCTCAAACAAATGGAGTAAACTCACCTTATTCTCGATACGGATTTGGTATTTTATCCGACCGTTCTATGGGATTCAACAAAGGTATGGGTGGTGTCGCTATGGGTTTTAGAGACGGCCAGACAATCAATGCAGCAAACCCGGCTTCATATTCAGCCGTAGATTCACTTACTGCACTCTTTGACTTGGGAGTTTCTCTATATAACACTAATTTCAAAATGGGTAATTTGCAAAGTAATATTAAAAACTCAAGTTTCGACTATTTTGCATTCCATTTTAGAGCGACAAAAGGTTTAGGAATAGCTGTCGGTATTCTTCCTTTTTCAAATATTGGTTATAACTTTTCATCAACTCCTCAAAAAACAGAAGGTACGGACAGAGCTACTTCATCAGAATCATTTACTGGTGAAGGCGGATTACACCAAGTGTTCTTAGGAGCTGGAATACAAATTATAGAACCATTATCTATAGGATTTAACTTATCTTATTTGTACGGTTCATATAAGCACACTATTAACCAAACATTCAACGAAGCAAACATATATTCAACCCAAAGAAATTATAGTGCTGACATCAGTTCGTATATGCTAGATTTAGGTTTACAATATTCTTTCAACCTAAACAAAAAGGATAAAATAACATTTGGAGCAGCATATTCTTTAGGACACGATATAGACGATATTGCTACACGTACTACAGATGAAACAACCGACACTATAACTAATGCGTTCCAATTTCCTCACATAATTACTGCTGGAGTAACATACTCGCATGGTACAAAATGGAATGTCGGTGCTGATTTTGAAATACAAAAATGGAATGATGTTAATTTCCCAACTCAAACAAATGAGGATATCTACTGTTCGAGAAATAATGTCTTGAATGACCGAATAAAAGTAGCATTAGGTGCAAGCTATACTCCATCAGAAATTAGTTCAAACTACTTCAATAGAATAACATACAAACTCGGAGGTTATTATTCAAATTCTTATGCAAATGCAGATTTAACTAATACAATTAGTGACAAACCATTTGAATTTGGACTCTCTGCAGGAGTAACATTGCCAATAACGAGCAGACATCTTTGGCACAACACTCCAAAGCTAAATATAAGTTTCCAGTGGGTACACGCAAACATTCCATATCTTAATGGAAACACAAAAAGCAAACTAGAAGAGAACTACTTAAAACTTTGTTTAGGACTGACATTTAGCGAACGATGGTTCTATAAATGGAAAGTACAATAACACGACATCAATAAATAAACTAAATCAATAAATAATATTTATGAATCGAAAAATTATTTTTTCATTAATCCTTGCAGGTGCAACTTTAACATCAAATGCACAGAGATATGCAGGAACTTCACTTTACGACCGCATTGGACACGGACAGGACAGTATTGAAGTAATGAACAACTTGAGTCTTTATCAAGAAGCATATAAAGCTCGAAACTACGCAGAAGCTTTCGAGTCATGGAAATATGTATTTGAAAAAGCGCCATTAGCACAAATTCGTATTTACACAGATGGTGCATGGATTCTTGAAAGCCTTATACCACAAGAAACAGATGCGACTAAAAAGCAGGAGTATTTCGATCTCTTGATGAAAGTATACGACCAGCGTTTAGCAAATCTTGATGACCTCAACTCATTTGCATCAAAGAAGACTTACTCAACAAAGGGTAACATCATTTGCCGCAAAGCATACGACTTCGCAAACTTCAATCCAAATCCGGACAATGAAAAAGCATACGAAATGTTCCGTTCTGGTATTAACGACATGGGACCTAACACTGAGGCTTTCGTATTGTACTCTTTCATCCAGTGCTCATACAATAGATACGTAACTGATAAAAATAATAGCCAAAAGCAAGAAGATTTTATCAACGACTATGTACAGTGCTCTGAAATTTGCGAGCAGTTGCTTGAACAAGCAAAAGAATATGCAGATGATACAATTGCGGCTCAAAAAATTGTAAACAATTATCTTCCCACACAAAATATGTGTGAAAACTTGTTGGTAAAATCAGGAGCTGCAGACTGTAAGAGTTTGGAGAAGATATACACAACAAAGGTTGAAGAAAACAAGACTAATTTGGAGTACCTCAACAACGTGCTTAAAGTCCTCAATAAATACGAGTGTGACACAACAAGCATCTACTACCTTGCATCAGACTATGCATATCAACTTAACAAAACTCCTCAGGCAGCCATCGGTAAGGCACAAAAACTTCTTAAAGATGGAAAGACTGACGACGCACTTGTTTATTTCCAAGAAGCAATCGGACTTGAGGAAGATATAACAAAAAAAGCAAAATATGCATATATAATTGCAGCAATCCTCTATCGTAAAGGAAGCATTGGAAGTTGCCGCCAGTATTGCAATGAAGTTCTTAAATACCAACCTTCAAATGGTAATGCATGGCTTCTTATTGCATCATGTATCGCACGCAGCGCAAACGGAAATGCATTTGAAAGAAGTAAATATTACTGTTTGGCTACAGACAAGTGTATAAAGGCTAAATCTGTAGACCCAGCTTGTGCTAGCAAAGCAAACAGACAGATTGCGTCATATGCATCATATTACTATCCAAAATCAGAAGCCTTTTTTGAAGGCATACAAGCAGGACAAAGTATCACAGTTATGGGAGAAACTACAACTCTCAGACTTAGATAATTTCCAATTGTATATGCAATGAATTATAGATCAACATATAAATTTAGCATAATAGCTGTCGTCTCGACAGCTTTTATGCTATTTATCAATACGGCATGTCAAAGTAATTCCGAAAAAGAATATAAAGATATCGGAATTAGAGATTCTTTACCTATTCTAAAATCAGTTGGAGTATCTACACTCATATCTGATTCAGGGATTATTCAATACAAAATCATTTCAGAAGACTGGTTTATTTATGACAAGAAAGACCCGTCTTATTGGTCTTTTGAAAAAGGATTATTTATCGAAAAATATGACAAAAATTACAAGGTAGAAACGTTTATTTCTTGTGATACCGCATATTATTTTGATAAAAAGAAACTATGGGAGCTAAGGGGAAGAGTCTTTGTCAAAAACCTTAGAGGGGAATCATTCAAAACAACACTTTTATATTGGGATCAAGTATCACACGAAATATATTCAGACCATTACATGCAAATCAATGGAGAGAATAAACTTGATGGATATAATTTTAGGTCAAATGAACAAATGACCGATTACAAAATATATTCATCAAAAGGCGACTTCCCTTTTAAAGGAGACAAAACTCCTGAAAACAACGCTTCAGATTCGACCTCTTCCCAGAACAATAAACCGTACAATGACACTACTATTATAAATAAAAGCAGCAGCATACATCATAAGTAATTTTTTTTTTGTATCTTCGTGCGATTTTTATCAAATATCACAAACTGAATCAATTATAATAAATTAAACAATAAAAAAATGGCAGTATTACAGAAAATTAGAAACAAAGGGCCATTGCTTGTTACCATTCTCGGTATAGCATTGCTCTTATTCATTTTGCAGATTGCATTTGAAGCTATGGGACCTGCACAAAACGCAAAAAGTCAGTATGCAGGAGAAGTTTATGGTGAAAACATCATGATTCAAGATTATCAGCAATTAGTCGAGGATTGGAAGATTTATGCTGAACTTACAAATCCAAACATTTCTTTTGCTGAGAATGAATTGAATGAAATCCAAGACATGGCTTGGAACAACTACGTTCAATCAGCCATCGTTGAAGAGGAATGTAGCAAACTAGGTCTTGCTGTTACAGAAGAAGAAGTTTTAGACATAATCAAATCAGGCAATTCTCCTTTGCTTAACTTGCCTATATTTGCAAATCCTGAAACAGGAGTTTATGATTATTCAGTATTGCAGAACTTCCTTCAAATTTATAGCGACGCTAAAAAGCAAGGCCAACAACTTCCTGATGAATATGAAAAGATTTACAAATACTACACATTTGTAAAGAAAAACATCAAGCAGGAAAGACTTGCAAATAAATATCAGGGATTGTTATACAATTCCATCCTTTCTAATCAAGTTGAGGCTGAAATGGCTTTTGATTCAAGAGCTAACGAATCAGACATCATCTTAGCATCTATCCCTTATTCATCTGTTGAAGAAAAGGATATAACAATCAATGATGATGAATTAGCAAAAAAATATGAGGAAAAGAAGGAACTCTTCGTTTTAGATAACGAAACACGCAACATTAAACTTATTGACGTTGCTATAGTTCCTAGCGAGCAAGATGAAATCAACTTGAAAGCAGAAATGGATAGTGTTCGCAATCTTTTAGCAAATGCTGCAAATAATCCAGAAGCAGGAAATATTGTACGTAACAATTCATCAAAAACTATATACACTAACATTCTTAAAACAAAGAATGCATATCCTGCAATATTTACAGATTTGTTAGACTCATTGGCTGTTGGTGAGACTTCTCAGCCTGCTTATGACGCAATGACTAACTCATTCTATGTAATTAAGATGTTGGACAAGGCTACAGAAGCTGATTCGGTATTATATCGTTCAATTGCTATTGCTGGCAAGGACAAAGAGGATACTGAAGCAAAAGTGGACAGTGTCATGAATGCTCTCAATGCTGGTACAAGTTTCAAGGAATTGGCTGAAAAATACAACCAGGCAGGAGATTCATTGTGGATGACATCAAATATGTACCAGAATTCAATGCTCGGAACAGATGATGTTAATTTTGTGAAGACTATCTATTCTACAAATGTAGGTGAAGTTGCAAAAGTTAACTCAACTATCGGTGCGACAATGATTCTTCAGGTATTAGACAAGAAAAATCCTGTAACAAAATATAATGTAGCATCTATTGTAAAAGAGCTTCTTGTAAGCGATGAAACAAGAACACAGGAATACAACAAATTTAGCTCATTCCTTGCAGCGAACAACACTATTGAGTTGATGGAAGAGAATGCGCCAAAGAGCAACTATCACGTTCACACTATCAATAATGTTAGAAGCGATGCGCATAATGTAAATAATATCCCTTCAACAAGCGGTGTTTTAAGATGGATTTTTGACGAAGCTAAAGTCGGAGATATTTCTAAGTTGGAAGAAGGTGGAGACAATCACCTCTTAGTTGCATACCTTGCAAATATTAACGACAATGGATATACTGAGTTGGAAATCGTTAAAGACTACATAACAAACCTGGTTAAAACTGACAAAAAGGCTGACTTAGTTCTTAGCAAACTCGAAGGAGCAAACACTATCGAACAGTTCGCTTCTAAATTTGACGCATCAATTGATACAATCAAGCATGTATCATTTGCCTCACCTACTTTTGTTAGTGCAACATCTGCTAACGAAACATTAATTGGTGCGGTTGCAGCAAACACTAAAGTTGGAGAAGTTTCTGCGCCTATTAAAGGCAACATGGGAGTATATATGGTTAAAGTATTGTCAAACGGCAAAACTTCAGACGAATTCAATTCTTCTGATGAACAGAAGTCATTATCAAATCAATACTTCCAGATCGCTATTAACGGACTTTTGCGCGATTTAAGAAATAACGCAGAAGTTAAGGATCTCCGTTATAAATTTTATTAATCGTCACACATTTGACACTTAGATTTACTAATAATAAATCGAAACTAATTTATTTACGACAATGGCTAAGAAAAATATAAAAGAAGAAGCAATAGGTTTAGATGCTGAACTTCGCAAGTCGGAAGCATTTATCCAAAAGAACTTAAAGACTATTCTCATCGCTTTGGTAGGTGTAATAGTAATTGTTGCTGGTGTATTCATCTATCAGAACCACATGGATGAGGTTGAAGCAGAAGCTCAAACAGCTATCAGCAAAAGCCAGTCCCTGTTCTACCAAGAGCAATTTGAAACAGCTCTCAATGGTGATGGCGCAGCATCAAAAGGTTTCCTTAAAATAATCTCAGATTACTCTGGTACAAAGACAGCAAACCTTGCAAACTTGTATGCAGGACTTTGCTATTACAAGATGGAGAAATATGACGAAGCAATCGAATACCTTGAATCTTTCAGCCCAAAGAATGACAATAGCGTTTCACCTTCTGCTGTAGCTGCACTTGGTAATTGCTACATTCAAAAAGACCAGAAAGAAAAAGGTGCTGAAAAGTTGATTGAAGCAGCCAATATGGCTAAGAATAGTTTGTCACCTGTTTTCATTTTGCAGGCTGCAGAAGTGTATGAAAACCTCGGACAAAACGATAAGGCTCTTAACCTTTACAATGAAATTAAGAGCGAATATCCTACTTCTCCTATTGCTCAAAACATTGACAAGTACATTGAAAGAGTAAAATAACATTTACTTTTAATAAAGACCAAATCCCTCGAAGTTTAAAACTTTGAGGGGTTTTTATTTCTACTACCGCGGTCGAGATAAAACATGAGCGCCTTCGCGCTACAACGCCACCGCGGTCGCATCTCAACACGAATGCGGTCACGACTAAGCACGAACGCGGTCGTGACGCAACATCACTGCGATCGTGATAAACTCACACACAACAATTCATTTAACGGCACTGAGAAAAACATTCAACATTCATTATTTTAATGTAACTTTGCCTACAAATCAATACCAACCTATAATTGCATAAAACTATATGGCAGGAATATACGTTCACATCCCTTTTTGCAAAAGTAGATGCATCTATTGCGATTTCTTCTCAACAACAAGTTTGACAGAGAGGGATAGATATGTAACTGCAATCAAAAAGGAACTAGAATTACGTATTGACTACTTGCCATTGAATACAGAAATAGAAACAATCTACTTTGGTGGGGGGACTCCGTCAATGCTTAAAGCAGAACAACTTTGTGACGTTCTAAACCACATAAAACAAAACTACAATGTGACGGAGAATGCGGAAATTACCATAGAAGGGAATCCTGACGACCTTTGCATTGACTTCCTTGAATCTATCAAGAAAGGCGGATTTAATCGTTTGAGTATGGGAGTACAGACATTCAATGACAAACGCCTGAAGTTCTTATGTCGCAGACACACAGCTGACATTGCGAAGAAATCCGTAGAAAACGCCCGTAAGGTTGGATTTGATAATATTAGCATAGATTTAATGTATGGGTTCCCTGAAGAATCACTCGCAGATTGGATTTCAGACATAAACCAAGCCTTACTTCTTGCTCCAGAACACATATCTGCCTATTCGCTTATGTATGAAGAAGGTACTCAACTTTACAAGATGCTTGAATCTGGACGCATAGAAGAAATCGACGAAGACGTATCAGTAAAAATGTACAATCTGCTTATAGAGCGCCTTCAATCATCCGGATACGAACATTACGAAATATCTAATTTTGGGAAAAAAGGTATGCATTCACGTCATAACTCAAGCTATTGGGAAGGCATACCATATCTGGGCGTGGGCGCTGGGGCGCACTCTTTCGATGGAAACTCTCGCCAATGGAACCCGAACTCATTAGAAGAATACATTACAGGAATTGTGTCGAATAATCCGATATTCGAAAAAGAAGAGCTTACTCCAAATCAGCGCTACAATGAAATGGTAATGACGGGGCTGAGAACCGCAAAAGGAATTGACCTCAAAAGATTAGAAACTCTTTTCGGCAAGCACAGACTCGAATATTGCCAAAATAACGCCCGACCTCATATCGAAGCCGGACGCTTAGAAATTTATGACAATACAAACTCCATGCGACTAACTCGCAACGGACTGTTTGTTTCTGATGATATTATGTCAGATTTGATGTTATTATAACACCTTAAATTTAGCAAACTTAAGCAAAAGTTGTTTTTTGCCAACATGCTTAAATTCAACTGTAGCCTTACAGTTCTCCCCTACTCCTTCTATTTTTTCCACTACACCAAGACCGAAACGTTCGTGTTCAATTGTGCATCCAACCGCTACTGTATTATTTGACAAAACCGGATTATGCACTTGCGATACTCCTCTATTATCTGATACAGCCCTACGCACAGGCACATAGTTTTGAGGTGCAGAAATACGAGTTGTCATAGGCTCAGACCTTCTTTGCTGGGCAGAATTATATCCACCGAACAAATCCCCATTATTCTTCCACGAATAATCCGTTCTATTCTTATATCCCACATTAGATTGTTTGCTACCCCAGGATACAGCTAAATTTTTATCAAGAAACTCTGGAGCAATGTCATCAATAAATCGGCTCTTCGTAGCAAACTCCATCTTTCCGTACCTAAATCTACTCTTTGCAAAAGTCAGGAAGCAATGCAAGCTTGCACGTGTTATGGCAACATAGAACAACCTACGTTCTTCTTCCATTTCGCGAGGCGAAGCTGAAGCCATTTGGCTCGGGAAAAGATTTTCTTCAAGACCTACTATAAATACTGTGCCAAACTCCAATCCTTTTGCAGAATGAACGGTCATCAATGAAACCTTATCATCACTTTCGCCCTCATCTGAATCCAAATCTGACAACAATGAAACTTCTGACAAATAATCACTTATAGTCACATTGGAATTACCCTCTTCCAATCTTGATGTACAGAATGATTCAAGACCTGACAGAAGTTCTTCAATATTTTCTTGACGACTTTTGCCCTCTGGTGACGTATCGGCATAAACATCGGCTACAATACCGCTCCTCTTTATGATGTCCCTACCCACAACATCTGCATTCTCTGTCATTGCCAGTTGTCTGAATTCATCAACAAGACTCCTGAACGCATCAATCTTGGTATAAGTACCCTTATTCAGCTCCAGTCCATACTCTAATGGAGTACAAACGGCATTCCACAAACTTACGCCAGCATTATTTGCCGCTGAAATAATCTTCCCGATCGTCGTATTGCCGATACCTCTTGCAGGATAGTTGATAACCCTTTTAAACGCTTCTTCGTCATTAGGATTTACAGCCAAACGGAAATAAGCAATTATATCCTTTATCTCCTTACGCTGATAGAAAGAAAGACCTCCATAAATCCT
>JAEIGA010016968.1_pt1 | contig 11085 bp, 18 predicted proteins | sample 9270691 | NCBI WGS metagenome assembly JAEIGA01 (sample SAMN17057246, study PRJNA624740) | gut metagenome | biome: biome; isolation source: fecal sample | host: Bos grunniens | place: China: Xizang | collected 2019 | reverse complement strand
GCCGTAGCCACCAAATCCGCCACCATTTGTTACTGCTGCTACATCTGCAGCTGATAATGTTCCATCATTAATTGCCATAATTGTTTTCTCCTTTCAATTTGAGTAGTTAATACGTCTATTAACCTTGCGCAAGGAATATATATTCAAAACGGTTTATATTAAACCGACTTGAAACAAATTAAAAATGACTACGCCCATTCATCATATTTTGCATTTGCGTAGCCATCTGTGACAATTTATTAAATTGCATCTGACTCATTTGTCCTGAGTCTAATAATTGTTGCACTTGAGCTTTTGGATCTCCGTTAAAATTTTGTTTAAATTGATTAAATTGACTAATCATATTTGTAAGCCCATTATTTATAGGTAGGGTTTGTTTTCCAAACATACTAAAAAGAGAACTTTGATTCATTCTTATTGTCCTCCTTCTTAGTATTATTAAAGGTATTGCCAGTAAAAGTTGAATTAAATGATGATGTTGGTTTAGTTTCTAAATCAAGTATTCGTGTTTCTAAATCAGAATACTTTTTTAATAAATCATCATAACTTTCTTTGGTAACATAATCGCTCATGTCCATTTGTGTAGTTGATTCAACAACCTCTGCTTTTACCTCAACTGGCGGATCACTCAATACTTTAGTGACCAACGGCAATGGTTTACCGTTAGCATCTACGGACTTAATGTAGAGATAATCTCCTTCGGTATCAAAAAGCGGAAGAGTAGAACCACGAGCTACAGGGTAGGATTGCGCTCCACCTTTCCCTTGAACCCATATCATTAATGAATCCGATTGGGCATCAAGACTTGTTTGTGCATTTAGGTTTTGCAATGTTCCCGACATTTGTGTCGGTAACATCTGTGGTTGTTCAGCCACTTGTTGTTGCGGATACATCATCGGTTGCTGAAACAACATAGGTTGCATCTGCGGATAGTATCCATAATAAGAGGGATTTGTATAGTATGCCATTACAACATACCTCCTTTCTTTTAATTATTTTTCATAATAAAAAATTGGCGATTCACTTGTTGAATCCCAACTATCAAAAACCGTTCCATCTATAACGGCAATAGTATGATTGCCAGTTGCTAATATATATCTGCCATACGGATGGTCATTGCAAAAATCCCATACTGTATAACAGTCGGGGCAAGTATTAGGTATAATCCTACGTTTAAAACCACAACCCCGTAAATAAGAGTCCCACACTTGATTGCTGTCGCCAAAATCTTTCATAAGATATCCTTGTATACATAGTTCTATATACGTCTCATCCCAAGATTTATCCAACACTTTTGAAATTGCACGAACGACACAATCTCCAATTGATTTTGCATGTGGGTTAGGATTGTAGTATTCGTAAGCCATTGTTCTAATACCTCCTCAGATATCAGTCGTTACTGTTATTTTCTTCCTTAGTTATTGCCTCAATTGCTGCTCCAATTACCTCGCTAGATATACCAATGCTTTCTTTTAGATTGTAGAGGATAGCAGTAAGAGAGTATTCATTACTTATGAGATCATCTATCTTCATATCAAGAAGAGTAGAAAATTCCATATGTTCTGCTTCTGGGATTGCATTTATTAGTAAATAGATAGCTCCAGAACTCATTAATTTGTCATATTGCTTAATAGTTTCATCATCCTTAAAGCTGATTTCTATGTCTGTATAGAGATCAATAAGATTCATATTAAATAGAATCTGCCTTGTAGGAGTGTTAAATTTTATTATTCTTCTATCTTTATCTGCATAGCATGTCGCATACATTATTCTTGTACAAACCACATCTTTTTCAATATATGGTATATACTCTGTTACTATATGTTTCTTGATAAAGTTTTCCATAGCTGTGCCTTTTTGTTTGGCGGCTACACCATATTCACGAAGGAATGCATCTACTGATATTTTACCCATTAATCATAACCTCCTAATCACTATTATTCTTCAATAAGGTCATATAATGCCACGAGATAATCCGAAGGAATCCCCATATTCATTATATCCGAACTCTTAAATTTCTTAATTGTTATATCTGCTTCTGAATCAAGAATCGTAGTATATTCTTCCATGAATTGATTATAATTTTTTTCATAATCATCAAAAGCTTTTTCATAATCTTCTTCTTTGTCAAAATCATCCCTATTAGGTTCTTTAATACTTACCATACCATTATCTTCGGTTTCGCCATATTTTCCCAATAATTCAATACGCATATTTTCAGTGTTGGCAACAGTATTTTCAAACTGTTTCATAACACCAAGCAATTTAAACTTAACAAGACTGTTTACATCTTTAGCATTATCTATTATTGCCTTTATTGTATTGTTATATTTTAGTATTTCTCTAACCGTCATATTTCTTTCTCCTTTTATTTCCTTACACTAAACTCTAGTGTGAATCCGTCTTCTGTAATAACAATATATTTGTTGCCATCACAAAAGTATTTCATGGATTTTATCTGTGGATTTTCTACTATATTTATAATCTTCCCACATTCTTCAGCATTTAAAACATAGTTTCGATTACGGATAAATTGTTCCATTTCTCCTGAATACATTCACAACACCTCCTGTTGTTATTTGTATCCTTTTATTCATTTTTTGTGTTTATTTATCATCCCTTCTCCAACAAGAATCGCATCTGATTCATCGTCAGTTTTAGGGACTATCTTATATTTTTTTTCTACATAATCTATAGAAAAAGCTTTTTGCTCATCTCGTTCAACGCCACGCCCATTAGGAAAATCTGGAACATATTTACGCCACGCCGATGGCATAACAAATTCATACTCGGCATTATGTTCTAAGCACCATCCCATAACAACTCCATGAAGTCTACTAAGATATTTCATGGTTTTAGGATTTCGACCTTTAAAAGAATCTTCTCCATAGACAACATTCGGTTTAAAATAATTGAGCGCATCTATCAAGGATTTACCCATCTTGATAGTGCGCTCTTCAATATCCTTTATCTTTTCATGGTCTATGACATAAGACTCTTTGTAGGTGTTATTTTCCCAATATGCCAAGCCAGATTTCTTAGTGGCAAGATCGAGAGATAACATTTTCACTTTACGTCCCAATCGTGTTTCTCCAATCTTTCCTTATATTGTTCTCTTATATATTCAATTGTAGGCTCAGTAATCCCATTCTTAAATTCAGGATGTTCCATAACATATTTTTCATATTTTGCCACATCCATCATAGTCTGATCCCAAGAATCTTTATTGTGATATATCTTCGATTGTATTTCACTTGCAAATCTTAGAATCCGTACTCTAGATGTCACAATATCATTTTCCTCGACCTTATGATCAAGACTATCCACTTTATCCTCAAGGGCATCAAATTTTTTTTCAAGGGCATCAAATTTATCTGACACCCCTTTAATTCCCACAAGTTTACCAACTAGTCCACCAATCCAAGACCATGGACTGATTTTGATAGGAGCTATTTCAATTGCGCTGAGAAGAGCAATTACCAAAGCAGTTTTAACTCCGGGAATTGTTATGACCGTACTACACCAGTCATATAAGTTTGTGTACAATATCATATTGTATAGCCATCATCTTTTTTTAGTTGTTTATATACTTGATTTACTCCTACGGCAGCTGCGCCAGATGCGATGCCCATCGCAATTGCCTCATAAGATAATCCATTTACAAGTAGTCCTGAAACACCACCCAGAATAATCGATATTATAGGTAAGTAATTATCCTTAACAAGTCCCGTTTTCTTAATTGCAAAACAAACGCAATAACAGACGACAACTATGATAGGGATACAAAATTGAGTAATAAGTTCAGCTATATCCATAATCATTTCTCCTTTGTAACATATTTTTTTGTTAGTAACACATATTATGTTAATTACAAATAAAAATGTTAATAATTATAAATATAAACAACAAGACGTATATTGTTTATAATTACAAACATTAACATAGAAGTAGTGGTAATATGCCTTTTAACACTTTAGCCACATAATCAATATCATCTCTTCCTAATTTTGATATTGTAAATCTCACACATTCAAAAGCTTCTTCATCTGTTAGACCATATGCTTTTGCAACATGACTAGGTTTATCTGAGTCAGTAGAACAAGCAGAACCAGTGCCTATATAAATGTTATGGTCGCTTAATAAATGAAGTAAAGTCAAACCATTTACACCCGGAAATCTACAATAAATATTATTTGGTAATCTATTTTCCATATCACCAACCAATACTGCTCCAAGTTCCTCAAGTTTTTCCCATAATTGATTTCTTGCTTCTTCTAACTTGCGAGAATAACAAATAGTATTAAAAGCAACTCTTAAACTTGAAATTAATGGAGTAGAAGGAGTACCACCGATCAATCCTTGTTCACCATAAATTATAGGTTTGATGTTTTCTCGAAGTGCTTGACGCACGACAAGTAATCCACTTCCTTTAATCCCGCCAATCTTTTGACCTGACATTGAAATACTATCTAATCCCCAACAGTCCAAATTAATAGGGTAGTAGGGAATATATTGGGTAGCATCCATATGTAAAAATGCACCATCATATTGCTTTACTATAGAAGCAATCTTTTGTATTGGTTGAATTATTCCAGTTTCTGAATTTGCCATCTGAATAGATACCAAGGTGGGAACTGACATTATGTCGGTAGAATACTCAAGAATCGCCGACAATTCGTCGGTATTTATTTTTCCGTCTTTCCCAACTTTAAGTATATGTTTATAGCAATCTAAATTATCCATAAGCATCATAATATCATTATGTTCTACATTAGTAGTAATAACCATCCCATTAGGATGTTTGGCTATAAAACCCTGTATAAGTAATTGATTGCTCATAGTTGCACCAGTAGTAAAAAATATATCATCTTCATCACAATGTATAGATTTTGATATGCTTTCTTTTGCTCCATTTATAAAATTTCTAGCCACCATCCCATAATAATGTTCGGACGAGGGATTACCATAAACAAATCTTGTTACATCCACAAATTCTTTTAATACTTTTTCTTTAACTTCTGTTGAAGCTGCATTATCCAGATAGACTTCTTCCATAATTTCACCGCCTATCTAGCCATTCTTTATATAAAATATAAGTTTCATCCCTACTAAATACAAATACTATAATAGGCTCATTCGTATGAGAACTTATACTTGGATATATATCTATAGGTTTAACCCCTTTGTGCCAATAAAACGCAGCTTGTTTAGGGTTTACTATAGGTATTTCTTTGTCTAAATTAATTGATTTATTATCCATTTACTTCCTCCGAATCACTTACAAACAATATCAACGTTCCTATGAAAATGCAGACTTCTCAAATATCATTATTAAGTCCCCATTACTGTCCACATATATATCACAAGGATAGATACCAAATGCTATATATATTTTTTGTTTTTCAACATTCTTAACTCTAATCACTTTGCTTGTGTCATATTCATGAGTGTTAAAATTTGGTTGAATTATCATTCCTTTTTCTCCTTAAAAAAAGAGAAGAGTAGATACTACTCTTCGGTACTTACTCTTCTCTCATTATCATATTTTTTGTTTGATTTCTTGAATTTATTATGAATATAAACTTCGCCCTTTTTGGGTTCGTTCTTTACTTCGTCATTAATCTCTTTAGTCTCTGTCTTGGGATCAAGCTTCTTAAGTTCGTCTTGCAATCCCTTAGAGAATATAGAATAATCAACAACATTATGCTTATCTAATGTAGCTTTAACATTTTCTATTGTACCCACGCCGATTTTATATGCAGCTACCGCCTCATATAAATCATGACATTTCTCTGAATCAAAATTAAATTTCCATTCTGGTTCATTTGAATATTCTTTACAGTGTCCACAATATTCATATGTTTTGCCACAGAAAATACATTTTCTTTCCTTAGCCATGATTGTTATACTCCAATCTTAATATTTACATGAGGAGGAGTATATCCTCCTCATGCGTATATTTTTCAACAGACTAGTCAGTCCACTGCTTTGTGTCATAAGCATCTGTATCATCTGCAACTGCGATGTAATACAGAACCTGACCCTTGCCGCAATCGTTTATTATTTAAAAAGATTCGCTAAATCTTTTTGTACTTAAATGTACCTCCGACTTTCGTCAAGAGACTAGACTACATCATTACCCACGTCTTTACGTTTGGGTACACACCACTTCGATGACCAATAACTTGTCATCTACTTCCTCTCGGAATAGTCGTTGAACCTTCCCTTTCGGGCTTGGCGGCTGATTACCAATTTTTTGCATTATGCAAATAGTACTTAGGATTTAACCATATACCATCCAAATAATTTTTTCTACTTTCGTAACCGTCACGCTTATACCTATACGGTATTACGTTGTGGTTTATTTGGCTTTACGGCTTTCCAGCAATTCAATGTGTTTCTTTTATCATACTCATTTCTGAATACGGGATCTTATGCAGCTAAATTGTATTCTGCCTTTTGAAAATCCTTGAATGCTGTTGCTGAGAAATTCTGAGTTGATTCAGTATCTACTGTCCAATCGAAATCAGGACTCATCTGGAACTTCTCGAATACGATGTAAAGAGCAAGAACTTCCTCTGACTCGCAAAGGTCTGAACAAAGAACACGGAATGTAGCCTTGCACTCCTTCGGGAATCTATCACCCTGTACATCAACTCTAGCAGCTGTTGTGCCAGATGCTACTGTACGCTCATACTTAATCTGTACCTGATCTGTAGCGTTTGTAGGAAGTGTAAGTGTATTTCCACTAAGAACATATGTGTTCTCGCCCGGCTGTGGCTCTGTACCTTCAGCAGCTGTATACTTCTTATCAACGTCTACGTTACCATTTGCAGATGTTCCATAAAGCTGGAATGTTCCTGCGATTGGCACTTCAGGAAGTGTAATAGTTGTAGCTGGCGCAACAGGCTTAGAAGCAAGAAAGATTCTTGGCATTCTTACGTTTGTACCAGTAACCTTGCTAACACCATTCTGTGTAGCGAAGAGGTTAAGTGAGAATGTAGCATTCTCTCCAGAAATCTCAACAGACTTAGATGTGAAATATCTCTTCAGAAGAGCACCCTGAGCGTCTGTCTTATCCTTGGTTTCAGAAGTTGTATTAATTGAGAAATTTGAAATCTGGTCAAGAACTGCAAGAACATCACCAGTTGACTTAGACTCAAACCATCCATCTACAACTCGATCAATAACAAGATTATCAAATGTAGCTATAGCCATAGTTTTTTTCTCCTTTTCTAAAATTTTAAAAAGACACTACTTTTTTGTAGTGTCTTCATAATTTGGCTTTATATTCAAACTTCCACCGTTAGGCGCAAGCGAATCTTTTAATGTTTTACCGCCATGTTTCTTATATTTATCATCACTATAAGTCCATTGAAAGCTTGACGAAGGAATCTTCGAAGTATCAACAAATCCAGACATTGATCCTTGTAACATAGCGCAAGCCTGTTTCTTTCCTTGAACTTGAATTAAAGACTTTGTGAACTGATATATTGTAAGGTCAAACACTGTTTCATATGTGTACGGAAATTCTTCTGTATTTACTAAAGAGATTATTCCGTTATGAAACATAGATTCATAAGGTTCGTCTTTATGACGAGCACGTTGTTTCCTATCATCCATTATCAGTATTTGGGCGGTAGTTTTGTTTTTGGCTTTACGCCCTTTATGAGTAAAGCCAATCATTTCACGAACATAAGGTATCATTTGTTTATACATCTGTTCGGTCAATATGTATTGTGCGGGCTGATAAGTTTTTTCACCAACAGTCATTGGCTCAATATTTGCAAGTACAACCTGAGGTTCAGTGTCGTCTTCATTTTCTTTATAATTTAATGGAACTAGTTTTGAGAAATCTAAATCACCAAATACCAATCGAGTAGTATCTAAAGAAAAAGACCGAACAGTTTGATAAAAAAACTGCCAGTCTGATACTGTCATAAAATCTACGCCCATATCATCAAAAGCTGACGGCATATCCCAAGCACAAGAGCACATCATCCAAAGTGAATTAAGGAATTGTTGCTCTCCAGCTTCTTCAATTTGAGCTAAAGTGGGTTGATATAAGGTTAATGAATCACTAAATACAATAGGCTTACCACGTAATAACTTAAGTTTGTCTATTTCGAATTTTTGTTCGTCCACAGATTAACGCCTAAGATTGAATGTTTTTCCATCAGCCTTACTTAGTGAATCCGTAGCCTTTTGTTCAAATACAAGTGTGCGAGTAGAAAACTTACTATCTGTAACACTTGGTTTATCTGAAACAAGTTTTAATTGATTTCCAAACACATTTGAACCATTAAATTTATCTATTAATATCCCCGCAATTAAATCTTTTCGAGCTGCTCCGATTTCTTCTACAATACCATTATCCTCATGACACAAAATATAGAATATAATCTCTTGATATTTTATTGCGGGATTAAACCTCGCCGTGTCGTCAAATGATACTTCGTAACACAAATAATTTTGTACATTAGTCTGTGTCTCTGGAAAGATAAATTCGGGTTTTATATTTATTCCGAAATATTCATCATTTTCCGCCTCATCATCTTCAAGCTCTTTATTATTTAATAACCATATAAGAACATCGTCCTCTAATAATTTTTGTTTAATTATTTCTTTATAGCGAATGTCGTCTTCGTTAGGTTTTTTCTTTAGGTCTATAAGATATTGTTTTTGCTCTGGTGTAAGATTACGTTTTCTCTTTTTCATAATCCACCTCCTTATAGACTTACTATATATAATTGTAATTCCGCAACAATATTGTCACGAATGTTTCTAATAGTCAGTACCTTGCCTATATAATTTTCATCTCCTAAGAACTTGATTTTTATTGTATTCAGAGATTCAGTTTCTAATACTTTAATTAAATCTGCCACATCTGTGTCATCTATAAAGTATGACCAGATTCCCGGCGTTTGATCATCAAGTGGAACATCTACATTATAATAGGTTATGGTTACTGCTTTATATCCACCATTAACTTTGATATGCGGTTCCTTACCAGCAAAAGTAATTTCTGCATAATTACCCGAAATCGTTGGATCAACTTGAATAGGATTTTCAGACGGAAGATTAGACTCATTAAAATAATCCGCCCACATTCCTATCAGCTTACCATTGTCATCACGCTCAATATAATCATGATGCTGATCAAAATTATTTTGAGCAAACGTGAATAGTATATTTCCTTTATGTGAAACGCTTTCAACCTTAGTTACACGCCAGGTAATAGGTTCTGGAAGATCAGCACTAATTATTGTGCGTGTATTATAGTAAAGTGTTTTTGTGATATCATTATATGGAAGAATTGCTTTGGTTTGATTTTCTTGCGACTCTGTTTTATACAATATTGTTAACTATGCCGTTCGTTATACAGCATAGAAATCATTAATATAATTTAAGTATATATCGTGTTTCCTTTTTAAAAATAAATTAGCATCTTTATATAACCAATCTAAAAATATGGTATTATATTTAGCTTTTATTAATAATGTCGAGGTAACGCCATTTTTTTTAATCGGTTCAGATATACTACATTCTACATCTAAATTATTTTCAATAAACTCTTTTGCACTTTTACAAAAATCATTTGTCGATACTATAGAAATAGTTAATTTGCCACGATTTTTCTTTATATAAGAGGCTACATTTTTATAACCCAACGTGCCATCGCCATCAAAATATCCTCTTAAATAATGTCTCTTCAAATCATCATCTAGATTTTCAGGGAATTGTAATCGCAAACTTTTATTTGGGATTACACCGTGTTCTTCTAATTTTTTACACATATGAGAACTAAATATTAACATTCTATATTGATCTTTATACGTATATCCAAAATCTTTCTTATTACTATAATCTATAAATTCTAGAGGGTGAGTATTATCCATTTCTTTACAAATTTTTTCAAGTATTTCTTTATCACATTCCTCTAAGCTCATAGATATTGTAGATTTACTTGGGAAATTACAACCATCAGCCGATAAGAATCCCATAATATAAGCTTTATTTTGCGTATCAATCTCGTCAAAATAAGATTCATTTATATTATATTTTCGTGCGAATCTTTTTTGACTAACTTCAATTCCCATATTGTGTAACTCCCGTAAGATTGGCTTGTGACTTGTATTGTATCTTTTACCAATTTTCACAGAAGATTCACCGTTCAAATATGATTCTTTAATATCTAATAATTCTTCGTCTGTAAAAGTTACTTTGTTATATACTTCTTTTCCATTTTTATATGGCATATGTTCATCCTCCTTCAAAAAATGAGCAATATAAAAAAGGCAGTGATCTTCGCATTGAAGGTACGAAGAAAGAGGAGCTACCTCATGTCCTGCCTTTTAATTCATCAATATTAATAATTTTCTTATAGTTTCCTATAAGTTCAGACTATATCATCATCCTTTAAGGATGCCCTCCGCTGGACTCACTTGAGCCACATAGTCGTTGAACTTTACCCTCATCAGGTCTTAGCTGCTGATTACCGAATCTAATTTATTTTTAAAACATTCACGCTTGCATATAATCTCAATGTTACGTTGTAGTTAAATTAGCTCTAACGGTTTCCAGTCAATTCAAAGGGTTTTCATTGTATTGTTGCCAATACAAGGGACTATATTTTTAATCCCGCCAGACTCCACTCACTTTGTTATCCCATTGGCTTTTTATCCTATGGTTCTTACTGTCACCAGTAAGGTCGGCGTACATTATCATCTTCAACACTACTTGTTCAGATGTCGGATACTCTTGGAGATATTATATTTATTCAATCTCTACGCTCTACGGTGTACTATAGCCTTTCGTAATCTATAGTCTTACCTCGGTGTTTTCTCATTGAGACTTTCACCGATTTTACCCGATTTTCACTAATATATTTCTATATTAGGCAACTACCAATTGTAGGAATTCTGACTTCTCTCTACTCCCCATATTTCCATCTTTTTACCATCACTCATCCATTGGAATTTGTAACCACATGGAAGAATAGCCCATGTAGGAAAATCACGGTTTGTTGAATCAGCTGTAGCAACTACAAGCCATCTATTCCATCCACCCTTATTTCCTAATAAT
>JAEIGA010016967.1_pt1 | contig 11085 bp, 8 predicted proteins | sample 9270691 | NCBI WGS metagenome assembly JAEIGA01 (sample SAMN17057246, study PRJNA624740) | gut metagenome | biome: biome; isolation source: fecal sample | host: Bos grunniens | place: China: Xizang | collected 2019 | reverse complement strand
ATATGACCTACACCGCTTCGATTGAAGCAATGGCAAATGAACTTGCAGGTAAAGCTGAAAATGAAAACAAGGCCAATGCCACCGCATTCCTTGTATACATTCAGAAAGCTGTAGCTTGCAAATAAGGAGGCGCATAGATAATGAAAAAAACTTATAACGCGCCCTGCGCAGAACTGACGAGTTTCGATACCGAGGAGATTCTGGATATTTCTTTTACCGGTACGGGAAGCGTACTGGAAGAAAAGACCGAGGCTGACAAAACCCCCGCAAGTGACTTCGGCAACATCTCCCTGTTTTGATTTTCTCCCCTCCTGCCTATTTGGCAGGAGGGGGTCTTTTTGTTTGTGGGCATTTTCAGCGGAATTTTTATGAAAAATAACCAAGAATCGACCTATAAAATATACATAAAAATGCTTGATTTTTTGTTTGTTCTATGGTAAAATTGATTGTAAATAATATAGAATCGGTTTGGTATTTTCAATCAAACCCAAGAAAGGGAAAGAATTATGAAAAACAGAATTCTTGCTTTAGTGCTTGCGCTTGCAATGATGGTAGGTATTTTGCCCGTTGTTGCTTCCGCCGTGCCCTATACTCCCTCTGCCAACGCGTGGAAGGATTTTGGCCAGCAGCACCTTTACTTGTACGAAGTAACGAAAGGAGAAGCGGCGCCCAAAATGGACGGCTACGTAACCGATAGTGACGGCTACGGTAAGCCCATTGCTACTTACGGCTACCGCTACTGCACCACTGCTGAGTACGTAACCCCTGAACTGGAGAAGAGACCCGAGTACAAGCTTCGTAACGACGGTACTTACTATGTATATCCTACCCAGGATTCTCCCCAGGAAGTTTGGAATTCTATTCAGAGCTATGAGGCAGACAGCCCTTACGGTTATCTTTGGACCTACCGTATTCCCACTACCTCTTTCTCTGCTACTACCACCTACATTTATCAGAATCCTTACACCTTGGCGTTCGCTACTGCTTACCACGTGACCAAGGATACCTATAAGGAGTATACCGCTCGCAGTGTGGATAACCACCTGGTTCTTCACAATGCCGTAGCTTTGAAGGAAAAGCCTGCTGATTGGGAAAAGAATTATTCCAATTATTACTATAAGCCCAGCGGATCCAGCTACTACGAACCCTTGGAAGCCAATGAGGACGGTTCTGCGCCCGCGTTCAGCACCTCCTACTATTCCGGTGAAAAGATCGTAGTAAAGAAGCTGTATCAGAATGCAGAGGGTTCTGCCGGTGCGGTTGCTGCTCTTTCTTATCTGAAGACCAACCACGTTATTCTTCCCGAAAATATCAATCTTTATATGCGATATAACGGTACTTATCTGTACTACGCGATTGAGTTGACGGAAATGAAGCACATTACCGCTTACTACCGTGATACTTATTACTACAGCACCACGATGAGTAACGTGCCTTCTACCTTCTGCTATGCATACGACTTTGCCGGAAACATCAACAAGTCCAATTATGACGGCCATGACGCTACGATGTCGCTTAGCAGCGGACGTACCTATATCAATGCAGGTACCAACATCAGCAGCACTTCTTACATTCTGAGAAAGTACGGCAATCTGGAAGCAACCTCTATTGCTGACGTAACCGACGTTGGTGTTGACTACAACATCACCCATAAGAAATATACTCCTCCCGTAAAGGAAGAAGTTGTAGAGGAAGAAGAGGACCTTCTTGCTGATCTCGGAGGTATGGAAGAAGAGACCGAACAGGATGACGTAACCTCCGGCACCTATGGTACCACCACTTACGAGCGTCGTATCCCCTGGAAGGTGCTGAACGGTAAGTATGATCCCAATACATCTACCACCGCAGTTCCTGAAATGTTTACCGTTCGTGATCAGATCACTCTTGAAAATAGCCTTGGCGGCGATGCAGTTTACTTTATGCTTGCTATGCCCAAGGAAGCAAGAATTCTTCCCAGCCGTAGCGGCAGCTACACCAGAAAAGACTACACGATGAGATATTTCCACAGAACCGGTCTTACCGAAGGCGAAGCCTACGGTACTTACAACTGGATCTGGACGGCAATGAGCAGTTCCTACGGTGCTTGGGAGCCCTACGTAACCGACTATGCTTCTATCACCAGCAGAAAGACTGCTGCGGTTAACCACTTCTCTTACACCTACTTTACTGCAGGTCAGGAAGCTCCCGAAGGATATATTCAGCCTGAGTATTACGGCGCAAATATCCGTGCCGACGGTGCTGAAAACCAGAAGATGCGTATCCAGATCAACGTTCCGAACACCGATAAGGAAATCGAAGAGATCGGTGCAATCGTCGCTCCTACCGAGGTTGCAAGAAGAACCCAGTTGAAGCTTGGTATGGATTCCATCAATTACTATGCAGAAGACTTTGCCATTTTGACCGGTGTTGAAAAAGACGGTACTTGGCTCAATATGGCTACCGATGCTGATAAGTATTTTGCATCAAGCGCTACTCCCAACGATTCCGACTCTTACGTTTCTCAGGACAAGTACGGCGGAAAGCCCAGCGGTGTATACACGGTTTACACCTTGGCTGCTGACCTTGAGAAGACCGAAACAAACAAAAATCCCGAGACCGGTGAAGAACTCGGCACCATTTACTCCGTAGTATTCGGCGGTCCCAACGGTGAGGGTCTGTTCCACGACTTTGACGATTTCTACACCTTCTACACCATTCGTCCTTACATCATCTACAAGGACGGCACCGTAGTTTACGGTGAGCACGAGTACAAGAGCATTTACTACATTGCTTGCTGGTTGATTCAGGATATGCTGTCCAACTACAACGAGCAGGTAACCGGTTCCTCCACCGCATCCCTCCAGTACAATATGAATGAAATGTATTTGACTACTGTTAAGGATAAGAACGGTAACACCTTGAAGGATGTGAACGGAAAGAGCATTTACGTTCCCACCTCCTTTGAGGATACCACCTACTCTCCTTATGCAGGCGGCGGTGAAAGATCCATCTACTACGATGAGACCAGACTTCAGATCTTCCGCTGGTTTGCAGTTCGTCTGATCAACCGTTCCAACTACTCTTCTCTCCGTCCCGAATATTATGATGATTTCCATCCTGATGTAAAGGTTCTGGTAGAGCAGTACGTAGAAATGTTTGAAAACATTTGGGATATCGTCGTTGAATGCGAAAATACCCGCTACATTGAAATGAGATAACAAACAAAAAAAGGAATTCGGCTTTTGCCGAATTCCTTTTTGCATAAGAAAAGACAAGGCATTTTGCCTTGTCTTTTTCTTTTACAGTTTTTCAAAATCGGAAGCGGGATGTTTACAAATGGGGCAAATAAAATCAGCAGGCAAAGTCTCTTCGGGATGAACGTATCCGCAAATTTTGCAGACCCATCCTTTGGATTTTGCAGGTTTTGCCTTGGGTTTTACAGAAGCGTGGTAGTAGGCATAGCTCATGCTCTTGCCATTTCCAAGGGTGGCACTTTCTTCTACCGTGCAAAGAAACATCACGTGGGAGGGAAAGGTAACGGTGTTTTGTACCTTCAGCGAAAAGAAAGCGTTGGTGTATTCCCGCAAAAACGGCAGGTTGTTTTCGCTTCTGCCGTAGACCAGACCCTTCATTTTATCGGTATCTTTTCCGCTTTGGAAGCCGAAACGCTGAAATACCTGAAAGGGAGTGTCTTCCGTTAGAACGTTTACGTTCATTTTTCCGCTTCTTTGAACAACTCCGCAGGAGTAATTGGAGCGGTTGATACATACGGCAAGTACCGTAGGATTGGAAGCGATCTGAATGACGGAGTTTACAATCAGACCGCTATCTTTACCGTTTTCTCGGGTGGTAACAACGTATAAGCCGTAACCGATGGCGTAAAAAGCGCGGCTGTCTACCATAGGAGTAGGCGTATCAGAATAGAGAAGATTAAAATTTTCCATAAAAAATCCTCCTTTGAATATAAATTTATTATACCCAAAGGAGGAAAAAAGTCAATTATGATTTAAAATTACAGCTCAAAGTAGCGCTTTGCATTCTCGTAAGAAATGCCTGCCACGATCTTTTCCAGCATTTTGTAATCTTCGGGATACTCGCCGTTGTCAACAAGTTTTCCAAGGAAATTACAGAGGATTCTGCGGAAGTACTCGTGACGGGTGTAGGAGAGGAAGCTTCTGGAGTCGGTGAGCATACCCACAAAGTTTCCAAGAATGGAAAGATTTGCCAGACTCTTCAGCTGATTTTCCATGCCGGATTTGGTATCGGAGAACCACCAAGCGGAACCGTGCTGGATTTTACCGGGGCATTCGGGTCCTTGGAAAGAGCCGATGATGGTATCGATCAATTCATTGTCTTTGGGGTCGAGAGAATAGATGATGGTCTTGGGCAGAGCATCGTCCTGCGCAAGTGCATCGAGGAAGCGTGCAAGACCGATTCCGTCACCACCGCCTGCAATGGTATCAAATCCGGTGTCAGCACCGATGGTTTGGAACTTCTTGGTATTGGTATTTCTCTGAACACCGTAGTGAATCTGCATAACCACGCCGCGCTTTGCATTTTCGCGACCCAGATGAAGCAGCATTTCGGTGCGGAACATTTCAATTTCCTCTACGGTCAGAGGCTTTCTTTCCATCGCCTTTTCAAACGCTGCGCGAACCTGATCTGCAGTACCGCGACGGTAAACCACAGCATCCATTCCGTGATCGCTTGCTTTGCAGCCGTGTGCGCAGAAGAAATCAAGGCGCTGGGTGAGTGCTTTCTTCAGGTCTTCGGGATTGCAGATCTCAAAGCCGCAAACACCTGCAAGACGTGCTACTGCATCGGGGAAAGCGGGCTTTTCAATGTTGACAACCGCATCGGGACGGAAGGAGGGAAGCACCTTGGTATCAAAGCTTTGATCCTGAGCAATCAGCTTGTGGAATGCCAGATCATCGGCAGGATCATCGGTGGTACCGATCAGTTTTACGTTAGAATTTTTGATGATGTTGCGCACGGAAAGGTCTGCGCTCTGGAGTTTTTCGTTGCAAATATTCCAGATTTCCTCGGCGGTATCACCGGTCAGAGGCGTGTCTACACCGAAATAGCGCTTTAATTCCAAATGGGTCCAATGGTACATGGGATTGCCGATGGCAAGGGGAAGTGCTTCAGCAAAACGCTGGAATTTCACGCGATCGGAAGCCGTGCCGGTTACCTCTTCTTCGGGAACACCGTTGGTACGGATCATTCTCCATTTGTAGTGGTCACCACCCAACCAAACCTGGGTGATATTTTCAAATTTGCGATCCTCATAGACTTCCTTGGGAGAGATGTGGCAATGATAGTCAATGATGGGCTGGTGCTCTGCGAAATCGTGGTAAAGTTTGCGGGCAACGGGGGTTTCCAGCAAAAAATCTTCTGTCATAAATTTCATAGGACGAACTCCTTTTCTTTTTTTACGGATAATAGCATATCACTTTTTTTCCTTCCTTTCAAGAGCAGAAAGGAAAAATGATATATAAGAAATGTTTTTGCCCATATTTGCAAGAGAAAACTTGACGGCAAAACCCAGTTGGGATATAATAAATTTGGTATTTACTTTTTTTCAAAATATATATTTTGGTAAGGTCAGATGAAATATAAACTTGATTCTGTTTCCCGCAAACCCGTCTACGTTCAGCTCTACGAGGCCTTGAGGAATGATATTACCGCAGGGCTTTTTCCCTATGATTCAAAGCTCCCTTCCAAAAGAGTTCTTTCCGAAGAACTTGGTGTGAGTCTTGTTACGGTGGAGCACGCTTACGCCCTTCTTTGTGATGAAGGCTACGTTCGCACGCGCCAGCGTAGCGGCTTTTTCTCTTGTTTTCGTGAAGAGGACGGATTTTCCCACCCAAACGAAAATTCTGTCCGCACCCCCGTTCCTTTTTCCGAGAATCGGGAAAAATTTCTTTATCCTTTTTCTTCGCTGGCAAAGACCATGCGTCGGGTGCTGGCGGAATACGGGGATATGCTGCTTGAAAAATGCCCCGGTAAAGGGGACGAGAGTTTTCGCCACGAGCTATGCCGCTATCTTGCCAGAAGTCGCGGAATCAGCGCCACACCGAAGCAGATTGTAGTGGGAAGCGGCGCGGAATATTTATACGGTCTTATCGTTCAGCTTTTGGGTACGGATCTTCGTTATGCCTTGGAGGACCCCTGCTACGAAAAGATCGGAAGTGTATACGGAGCCTTAGGAGCCCGCTGCGAATTTCTCCCCTTGGGGAAGTCGGGAATTGAATCCCATGCATTGAAAAGCAGCTGCAGTGACGTTTTACACGTAACCCCATACCGCAGCTTTCCCAGTGGTGTAACGGCAAGTGCTTCCAAAAAGCGGGAATATCTGCGCTGGGCAAAATCCCGAAACCGAATTTTGGTGGAGGATGATTTTGAATCGGAATTCACACTCTCCTATAAGCACGAGGATACGCTTTATGCCATGGGCGAGGGGGAGAACGTGATCTACGTCAACTCGTTTTCCAAAACCGTTTCACCGTCGATTCGTGTGGGATATATGGTTTTGCCCCTTTCTTTGGTGGAATCCTTCGAGAAAAAACTTGGATTTTATTCCTGCACCGTCCCCCTTTACGAACAGTTGGTACTGAAGGAATTGATTGCAGGCGGCGATTTTGAGCGGCATATCAATCGGGTACGCAGGAATCTTCGCAGAAAAAAGGAGAAAGTATGACAACGGAAGAAAAAGAACTTCTCAGACGGGCGGAGGAATTGTCATCCCGCGCGCTGGCAAGAGGTGTTTATACCAGAACAGCCTTTCTCACGGAAGGGGAGGCGGCTCTCCTTTCGGAAGCACCGCTTTCTTTAGCGCCCGTCTTTTTCGGAGGGTATCCCGAAGCGGAGCGATGTGTCGCCGTATTCGGTTCGGAGGATGATTTTGGCTATCCTTGGGACAGCGATTTGGTGCTTTTGAAAATTGAACCCCAAATACAAAAATTTGCCGATGCCCTTTCTCACAGAGATTTTCTCGGTGCGATTCTGAATCTGGGAATCAAGAGGGAACTGCTTGGAGATCTTCTGATCTATGAGAACGTAGGTTATCAATTTGTTTTGGATCAGATGGCAGATTATCTCATGGAGAACTTGGGTCGCGTTCGTCATACCACGGTTCGGGTTTCCCGCTGCGCGGCTCTGCCTGAGGGCGCAGGGGTGAATTTAGAGGAGCGTTTTGTAGTGGCTGCCTCGGAACGTGTGGATGCAGTCGTGGGCGCGATCTGGAATCTGTCCCGCTCGGAAGCCAAGAAATTGGTGGAAGAGGAGCGCATTACCCTGCGCGGCAAGAAGATTACCGATCCTGCCAAGGCTCTTTCCCCCGGTGACCGTGTTTCCGTCCGCGGTTACGGAAGATTCTATTTTGACGGAGAGGAAAAGAAGACCAGAAGCGGCAGGGGCCGTATGCGGGTACGTGTATTTATATAAAGGAGAAATTATGGAGATTCGATTTGCAAAAAAAGAAGACCTTGAGGGGATCAACTCTCTTTTGTATCAGGTGCTTGAAGTGCATCACAAGGGAAGACCCGATTTGTTTTACGGCGGGGTCAAAAAATACACCGATGAAGAGATCCTTGCAATTCTGGAGGATTCAAACTCCCCCGTATTCGTTGCAGTTGAGGAAGGTCAGGTTCTCGGATATGCATTTTGCATATTTACCGAAGTGAAGGGCAGTCATATTCTCAAGGACGTTAAGACGCTGTATCTGGACGATCTTTGCGTGGACGAATCCTGCCGTGGAAAACACGTGGGGAAAACGCTCTACGAGCACGTTTTAGCCTTTGCCAAAGAAAGCGGCTGCTACAACGTAACCTTGAACGTGTGGTCTTGCAACGAAAGCGCGATGGGCTTTTACAAGAAAATGGGTCTTGTTCCACAGAAAACCGTGCTGGAACAAATTTTATAAAGAATGGGAGAGGCAATGAAAAAATATTCAGTCAGCGGGATGAGCTGCGCGGCGTGTGTGGCTCGTGTGGAGCAAGTGGTGAAGCAAATCGAAGGGGTGGAAAACGTTTCCGTTAGCCTTTTGACAAACTCCATGACCGTTGAGGGGGTCTTTGACGAGCGCGCAATGATTCGTGCCGTAGAGCGTTCCGGCTACACAGTTGCCGATCCAAAAGCGGAGAAACAAACAGCAAAGACAAAGGATGAGAAGGCGGTTATAAGACTTTGGATTTCCATTGGTGTGCTTCTGTGTCTGATGACCCTTTCCATGGGGCATATGCTTGGAATTACCTTCCCGTCCGCATTTTCTCCCGCTTTGCAGGGGATTTTGCAGATGCTTCTTTCTCTTGCCATCCTCCTCTTGCATCGCAGATTTTTCATCGGAGGCTTCCGTGCCGCTTTCCGCGGTAGTCCCAATATGGATACCTTGGTGGCAATGGGCTCGGGTGTTTCCTTCGTTTACAGTTTCGTGATGCTGATCTTGCTGTTTGGCAAAGAGGGCAAAGAGCAAATGCACGCGCTGCACGGCTTTTATTTTGAGTCTGCGGCGATGATTCTTGTTTTGATTTCCGTCGGCAAACTTTTGGAAGAAAAAAGCCGAGGAAAAACCACCACCGCCATTCGCGCGCTGAAGGCTTTGGTTCCGCAAAATGCCAGAGTGCTTCGGGCGGGAAAAGAGGAGATTGTTCCCATGGAAGAGGTTGCGGTGGGTGAGATCCTTCGCATTCTCCCGGGTGATCTTTTCCCCGTGGACGGTGTTGTTACCGAGGGAGAGGGAGCCGTAGACGAAGCGGCTCTGACGGGGGAAAGCATTCCCGTGGATAAAAAAATCGGTGACGAAGTTCATACGGGAACGGTCAATCTCAATAGCAGTCTTTTGATCCGCGCGGAGCGGGTGGGAGAAGATACTACCTTGTCCCAAATGATCGAGCGTGTGACGGAGGCAGGTGCTTCCAAGGCTCCGATTGCCCGTCTTGCAGACCGTGTTTCAGGTGTTTTCGTGCCGGTGATCATTCTCATTGCCGCTATTACGTTTGCAATTTGGATGCTGCTTGGTGCGGATTTTGGTACTGCATTGTCTTACGGAATTGCGGTGCTTGTGGTTTCCTGCCCTTGTGCCTTGGGACTTGCTACGCCCGTTGCCATTATGGCCGGAAACGGCGTTGCCGCGAGAAGCGGAATCTTGTTTAAGACGGCAAGTGCCCTGGAGGAAGCGGGGAAAACCCGAATTGTCGTTTTGGATAAAACCGGCACCGTTACCACGGGAAAAATGCAAGTCTCTGACGTTATCCCCTTTGGAATTTCCGAGGAGGATCTGGTCTCCCTTGCCGTTTCTCTGGAGGCGGGGAGCAACCACCCCATTGCAAACGCTGTTTTGGAATACGGCAGACAGAGGGATAGCGCTTTCCTCCCCGTATCGGCGCTTTCCACGCTTGCAGGCTTTGGCGTAGAGGCAAAACTGGAAAACAGACTCGTGCGACTTGGAAAAGCAGAGCTGATCGCGAAAAGCGCAGACCTTCCCGAAGAAGCAAAGAAAAAGGCGCGCCTGCTCTCTGAAGAAGGGAAAACCGTTATGCATATTTCCGTCGGAGAAATTTACTGCGGAATGATGGCGGTAAGCGACGGATTGAAAGAAGATTCCGCAGAGGCGATTCGCAAGCTTTCGGACTTGGGTTTACGGGTTGTTATGATTACGGGTGATCGGGAAGAAACTGCGCGGAGCATCGCTGAAAAGGCGGGCATTGCGGAGGTTATGGCAGGGGTTTTACCCGAGGGAAAAGAAGAGGCGGTCCGCTCATTGGAGCGTGAAGGCAAGGTTATGATGGTAGGGGACGGCATCAATGATGCCCCCGCTTTGGTAGCCGCATCCGTGGGTGTTGCCATTGGCTCCGGCACCCAAATTGCCATGGATGCCGCAGAGGTGGTATTGATGGGCAATTCTCTTTCCCACGTGCCCGAACTGATCCATATTTCCCGAAAGACCCTGCGCAATATTAAGGAAAACTTATTCTGGGCATTTTGCTATAATATCATCGGAATTCCCTTGGCAGCAGGCGCGTTCGTGCCCTTGTGGGGATGGAGCTTGACGCCTATGTTCGGTGCGGCGGCGATGAGCTTTTCCAGCTTTTTTGTGGTAAGCAATGCTTTGCGGTTAAACCGCTTGAATTCAAAGCAAAAGAATATGAAGGAGAAAAAGAAAATGGAAAAAATTCTGAAGGTAGAAGGAATGATGTGTCCCCATTGCGAGGCGCACGTGAAGAAGGCGCTGGAGGCTCTGGCAGGGGTGGAAGAAGCCATTCCCAGTCACGTAAAAGGGGAGGTTACCCTTCGCCTTTCCGCAGACGTAGCGGATGCACTTCTGAAAGAAACCGTTGAAAAAGAAGGATATAAGGTGCTGTAAAAAAAAGACTGCAGGCGTTTCGCTTGCAGTCTTTTTGCATAAAATTCATTGATATACCGAAAGATAGAATATTATGCATATAAATAGGCAATAATATGAATTTTATTGCAAAAAACTTTGATTTTTTTGAAAAAAAGACTTGCATTTTATCTTCGCTTGTGCTAAGATAATTTGGTAATGAAAAGCGCGTCTTTAGGAGGACACAAAAATGAAAAAAGAAGATATTAAGAAAATCGTTCTCGCTTATTCCGGCGGATTGGATACTTCCATTATTATTCCGTGGTTGAAGGAGAACTATAACAATCCCGAAATCATTGCGGTTTCCGGTAACGTAGGTCAGGCAGACGAGCTGGAAGGCCTGGAAGAGAAGGCGATCAAGACCGGTGCTTCCAAGTGCTACGTTGAAGATCTGACTGAAGAATTTGTAGAAGAAATGATCATCCCCACCGTGCAGGCAGGTGCCAAGTACGAGGAGTATATGATGGGTACCGCTCTTGCCCGTCCCATTATTGCAAAGCGTCTTTGCGAGATTGCCATTGCCGAGGGTGCTGATGCTATTTGCCACGGCTGCACAGGCAAGGTCAATGACCAGGTTCGTTTTGAGCTGGCAATCAAGGCATATGCTCCCAACATGAAGATTATCGCTCCCTGGCGTGAATGGGATCTCAAGAGCCGCGACGATGAAATTGATTACGCCGAGGCAAAGGGTATTCCGCTTAACATCACCCGTGAAACCAACTATT
>JAEIGA010016966.1_pt1 | contig 11085 bp, 10 predicted proteins | sample 9270691 | NCBI WGS metagenome assembly JAEIGA01 (sample SAMN17057246, study PRJNA624740) | gut metagenome | biome: biome; isolation source: fecal sample | host: Bos grunniens | place: China: Xizang | collected 2019 | reverse complement strand
TTTATGGATAAGCAGCAGTTTATTTCCGCCATTGGCGGCATGCAGGAGTCCCTTCGGCGATTCCTGCTTGTGCTGACTCATGGCGATGAAGAACTGGCTAACGATCTTGCACAAGAAGCGATATTGAAGGCATATTTGCATTGTGCTACTTTTGAGCAGAAGTCGGCTTTGCAGACTTGGGTGTTTCGGATTGCCTATAATGAATACCTCAATGAGCAAAATAAGTACTGGAATACCCATCGCGTGGCAGTAGAGAACTATGAAAGTGTTGATACGGAAGTAGCAAGTGAACAGACTGATTCTGCTTTTCGTTATGAGCCACTGTATCAGGCAATTGACAAGTTGCCGAAGCAAGAGAAAGCGGTGGTCATACTGTATTATCTGGAAGAAAAAAGCATTCGAGATATTAGCAGGATAACTGAGATTTCAGCATCTAATCTTGCGGTTATGCTGTTTAGGGCAAGAAAGAAACTGAAAGCTATTTTGAGTAAGGAACCATGAACAAGGAACCAAGAACAAAGACTAAAATGATACTAACTAAAAACAAGATAAGTAAGCGTTTGCGAGCGAGTGCTCCGCAAGTAAAAGATAATGAGTCGTTTATGGCGGATACGATTCGTCAAATAAATCTCATGCCATCGCCCAGTAGCGAGTTGCAAGAGAGTTTGCGTAGGTACACGATGTTAGAGCAACTGGCCATGCGAATGGATGCAGTTCGTTGGTTGCTGGTTGGTGGAACAGGAAGTGTAGCTGTGGGATATGCAATATTTAGCCATTTAGAGGCGATCTTGAGTGCTATTTCGGCGTTGATGGTATTGTGAGTCTAGAAATTTATATATGCAAGAAAATCGCCTTTGAGGGGGCGATTTTTTTGTGTAGAGGGTAAAGTGTAGGGTGTAAAGGCGGACAGCAAAGCTGCAGTTTAGAGGACGCTCGTTACACGCGCTACTGTTTAGGGTTAGATTTGGGATTCGGGACACGCGAAATGGGACACCGTCGAGCGTAGTGGAAGAATATTTACTCGGTGAGAAATCGCCGAGAACAAGACCAGTGGTGGAGAGGCAATATATACTCGAATAAGATTCAAATGCCACTGATCCACTAAGGAAGGTATTGGAATTGTGCGTTTATTGTGCGCTTATTGTGCGTCTATTGTGCGTCTATTGTGCGTCTATTGTGCGTGAATAGTGCGTGAATAGTGCGTAACTTACCAACGATATAGAGGACGAAAATAATGGTAGATTTGCAAATATCAGGAAAAAGTAGTAATTTTGTGCGAGGAATAAAAACAACAACTACAACAACATTAAGCAACAATAGAGAAATTATTTGACGACTATATAAACAACTTGCGCTAGAATCGCACGGCGAAGCCGATCATTCAAGCGAAGGGAGATAAAAACTCCCTCGAGCGCTCAAGATGATAATTACACTACTAAAATTATTGATATGATTAGGATCAGAAAAGCAACAATAGATGATGTGGCGTATATCGCAGATGGAATATACAATGCGTTTTTATTGGAAGATGAAGGGCTTTATAATCAATGGATTATGACACTAAAAGAGGTGTGTGGACAAGAAGATACGCATTATAGTTATAGGAATACTTGGATTGCTGAAGTGGACAGGGAAAGAGCCGAAGCTGATGGAGAGAGAGTTGAAGTCGATAGAGAAAGAGCGGGGATGATGATTGCTGTGAATGGGGAACATTACCGCGAGCAGAGAGATAAGATGTATCCACAGCTGAAGGAGTTGTTTGATGTGGCTTTTGGCAAAGGTTGGGACGAAATGGAGGATGAAGCGAAAACAGGGGAGTTTTATATAGACAGTTTGGCGGTGTCCCTACCCTACAGGAATCAAGGTCTGGGCACGGCATTAATAGAAAAAGCAAAGAAAATGGCGAAAGAATTGGGGATAACTGTTGTGACGTTGGCAGTAGAGCCAGAGAACAGAGCGAAAAAGTTGTATGAGAAGTTGGGATTTGCGTATCAGAGAAGGATTGAGATATTCAATGAGGAATATGAGTTGTATGCAGCGGAAATAGTTGTGTAATTGGAAAAAAAATAGTAACTTTGTCGCGAAATTAGAAAATAACAATAGAATGAGATACATATATACGATAAAAAAGGATGTAGAGAAGGGGATTTATCTGCTGAATGAGCAGGGCGAAGAGGTGGCTGCGACGGATATTTTGGAGAAATGCGGTGATAGGCGCGTATTCGCGTTTGATGGTAAGATGGGCGCTGGTAAAACCACCTTCATTAAGTGTTTATGTGAGGCAATGGGGACTGAAGATGTAGTGAATAGTCCGACGTTCGCTATAGTGAATGTGTATGAAGTTGGGGCTATAGGCGATGAGGCGAGAGGCGAGAGGCAAGAGGTGTATCACTTTGATTGTTACCGGATTAAGGACTTGAGAGAGGCGATGGATATGGGTACGGAGGAGTATTTGTATTCGGGTAATTACTGCTTTATTGAATGGGCAGAGATGATTGAGCCATTGCTGCCTGAAGATACGGTTTGGGTAAAAATTGAGGCGATGGAGAATGGGGAAAGAAGGTTGAGTTTTTGAGAAAACAAAGGGATATTTTTTAAGACGACAACATAGACAACTTGCGCGGCAATCAAAAGCACCCCAAAAAGTCACGAACTTATTCGGGGACCCCGTACTCCCTGCCGCGCTCATAGAAAATATTTTTCATTTGCATAAAAGATTGTACATATTGCTGATTATCATGTGTTTTCAAGCAATAGCTTGGGCAGATGACTGGGGTGTGGAGCATGAGAATGTGCTGAGCGTACGGTATGGAGGTATGTGGATGCAAGATCAGTATTTGAGTCCCCTACTCTATTCGGGACAACAGGTGGGATTGAGCAACGAATGGTGGCAGGAGTTTCGATGCGACAGCACGAAAAAGTGGGAGCACATGGGAAAGATGGACGTGGGGTTTGGTTGGATGTACAACAACGTGTACACGAATTTGATTTATTCGTTAGGGTTGCATGGTGGTTGGGGAGCATGTTACAACTGGCATTGGACAGATTATGGACTGCGTGTGAAGTTGGGTCCTTACATGGATGTGGATTTGATGGGAAAGATGCATGGCAGTAGTGTGAATAAGCCCTATTCGATGGATTTGGCAGTAAATTTGTGCGCTTTGGGCGGATTAGAATGGGCATTTCGAGCGAAAAAGACCAGTTACAGACTTCGCTATTTGGTGCGTGCGAATATAATAGGTATGGACTACCTACCCGACTATTGGCACTCATATTATGAGATGGGCGAAGGTGTGTTGGGTGATTTTCGTTGTGCGGGCATGTGGAACCACAGGCATCTACAACATGAACTGACATTCGACATGCAGCTGAAACGGAGCACTTGGCGCGTGGGAATAGCGCATGAGTATTTGGAATATGGTGAGAAAGGTATGATGTTCTCGCGGGAGATGGTAAGTGCGGTTGTGGGATGTGTGTGGCAATATCAAGTGAAAGGAGCAAAAGATTTGACGATATGGTAAGAAAGTGGATGGTGGATAGTGTAAGGTGTATTGGCAATGGGGTATTGGCTATAGGAATGGTGCTGCTATTCAGCTGTACGCATGAGTTTGATAATCATAAGAATACACCGTCGGAGAACTTTGAAGCGTTGTGGCAGATTATTGATGAGAAATACTGCTTATTCGATGATAAAAAGGTGGATTGGGATTCGGTGTATGCGGTGTATAAGCCACAATTTGATACGTTGCAGATTGTAGCATTTGAGGACAATTATCGGATGTTTGACTTGATGGAGGAGATGTTGAATACGTTGGAGGATGGGCATGTGAATCTGTATTCGCCGTTCGATGTGTCGGTTTGTAGATCGTGGTATGAGGGATATCCTGAGAACTATGATTCGGAGATACTGACAAAATACTATTTGAAGGACTATCGTAGGGCAGGGGGACTAAACTACAATAGGATAGATAGCGACAGTATTGGATACGTGTATTACGGTTCGTTTTCGGATGGATTTTCGTATTTGAACTGGCAGATGGTGATGAATTATTTCGCTGATTGTAAGGGGATTGTATTGGATGTAAGAAATAATGGTGGTGGTAGTATAGAGAATGCTTATCGCTTGGCGGCTCCATTCTTCTCGAAAGATACGATAGTGGGGTATTGGCAGCATAAGTCGGGTAGGGGACATGATGATTTTTCGGAAGTTGAGGAGATGAAGATGGAGGGAAGTAAAGGCAATTGGATGCGTCCTGTAGTGGTATTGTGCAATAGACATAGTTATTCGGCGGCAAACTTCTTTGTGAATATCATGCGTTATGCGAATAACTGTCTGGTATTGGGCGGAAAGAGTGGGGGAGGAGGCGGTATGCCAATGAGTTATGAGCTGCCTAATGGGTGGATGGTGCGTTTCTCGAGCGTGAAGATGTACGACAGAGATATGCAGAGTATAGAAGGTGGAATAAGACCACATCTGCTTGTGAATCAGTACTCTGAGAATAAAGATGACTTGATAGAAGAGGCGGTGGATTTGATATATTCAGCGTATAAAAATAAATAAAAGCATGATTGAAGTAAAGAATATACACAAGTCTTTTGGCACGTTGGAGGTGTTAAAGGGAGTAGATCTCACCGTGGAGAAGGGCGAGATTGTAAGTATCATTGGCAAGAGTGGGGCAGGCAAGACAACACTACTACAGATTATTGGAACGTTGGATAAGCCTGATTCAGGCTGCGTGGTGATTGACGGGGTGGATGTGTTTGCGTTGAAAGAGAAAGAGTTGGCGGATTTCCGCAACCGACATATAGGATTTATCTTTCAGTTTCATCAGTTGTTGCCTGAGTTCAATGCGTTGGAGAACGTGATGATGCCTGCGATGATTGCTCGTATACCAGAGAAAGAAGCGGAACAGCGTGCGGTGCAATTACTTACGGAACTTGGTATGTCTGAACGACTTACACATAAACCAAGTCAATTATCGGGCGGCGAAAAACAACGCGTAGCTGCTGCGAGAGCAATGATGATGTCACCCGATGTGATATTAGCAGATGAGCCAAGTGGTAGTTTGGATGAAAGCAATAAAAAGGAATTGCATAAGTTGCTTTTGCAAATGCGTGAGCAATATGGACAGACCATTATTATTGTAACACACGATAAAGAATTAGCAGAGATTAGTAATAGAATTATTGAAATCAAGGATGGTAAGATTTAAATACATATTGCTATTATGCGTAGTCATATGGTGCAGTAGTTGCCAAAAAAATCGAACATTTTTTCCTAACAATATGGAAAAAATAGAAGTGGAGATTATTCGATTTGATAGTGCTTTGCTCTCTATAGATCCTAACAACGTGCCCATCGGTATAAAGAAATTATATACTGATTATAAAGAGATTATGCCTATTTATGTTGAGGGTGTACTTCGCTTGGATTCAAAAGATACGATTACCTTGAACCAGTCATATGCTGCTTTTTTGGAAGATACCGTGATGGGGTTTGCACAAACCAATAATGAAGTACGCAAACAATTTACGGATATAAGTACCATTCAACAGGAACTAAATAATGGTTTTACCCGATTGCACTACCTATATCCAGATTGGGAGATTCCTACCATATTCTTTTTTATATCAGGATTCAATGGATCTATTTTTCAGTATGAAAATCTTATAGGAATAGGAGTGGATATGTATTTAGGAAGTGATTATCGCTACTACAACAATGTAGTATATGATTATCAGAAACACTCAATGCGTAAAGAATGTTTAGTGGGAGATATATTAAGTTTTTGTATATCACAAAATATTCCTTATACTAGCAGCAAAAATCGATTGTTAGAACGAATGATTTTTAGTGGAAAACAAATGTATTTGCTCGCACAACTACTTCCAAACCTATCTTCATACGATGTTATCAACTACAAAAAAGAACAATGGGATTGGTGTGAAATGTATGAGTCAGCCATTTGGAACAAAGTAATGGATAATCGCGATTTATTCAAGACAGAATCCATGTTGATTAACTCCTATCTAAATGATGGTCCGTTTACTGCAGAGATCTCTCAAGACTCTCCTGGTCGCTTGGGGATATGGATAGGATGGCGTATTGTAGATAGTTATATGCGTAATAATGAGTATGTTACAATACAAGAATTGATGAGTGAAGGCGACGCACAAAAGATATTAGAACAGAGTTTTTATAAGCCATGAGAGAAGAAGATTTTCCTATATTGAATGAACAAGTACACGGACGAAAGTTGGTGTATTTGGATAATGCAGCGACTACGCAAAAGCCACAAGTGGTAATAGATGCCATCAAAGAGGCATATAGCAAATGGAATGCTAATGTTCATCGAGGGGTACACCATTTGAGCCAAGTGGCAACACAAAAGCATGAGGAGGCACGCATGAAAGTAGCGAAATTGATTCATGCTCAATCAGGAGAAGAAATTATCTTCACGAAAGGCACAACAGATAGCATCAATATATTAGCGCGTAGTTTTGGAGATGCTATAGTAGACAAAGGCGATGAAATTATCATTAGCCATTTGGAGCATCATTCAAATATCGTTCCATGGCAAATGTTGTGTGAGCGTAAGAAAGCGGTACTGAAAGTTATTCCTCTACGAGAAGACTTAACACTTGATATTGAGGCATTTAATGGGTTGTTGAGCGAGAAAACACGACTGGTTTCGATAGCTCATGTGAGCAATGTATTAGGGATTGTGAATCCTGTGGAAGAGATTGTGAAAGTGGCACATGAGAGAGGTGTTGCAGTATGTATAGATGGAGCTCAATCAGTACCTCATTTGTCGGTTGATGTACAGCAGTTGGATTGCGATTTCTTAGTGTTTAGCGCACATAAGATGTATGGTCCAACAGGATTAGGTGTATTGTATGGCAAAAAAGAATGGCTCGATAAATTGCCACCTGCAGAAGGTGGAGGAGAGATGATTGAGCATGTAAGTTTCCAAAAAACAACCTATAACGTACTACCATATAAATTTGAAGCAGGTACACCTAACTACGTAGGAAGTTATGCAATGGGGAAGGCAATAGACTATATTCAATCAATTGGTTTAGAGGACATTACTAAACATGAGCATGCGTTAGCTGAATATCTTGAAACTCAATTGGTATCGCTATCCAATGTGCGAGTGTATGCCGCAGGGAAGGAAAAAGCCGGTGCGGTATCTTTTAATGTATATCGTGCAGATAGTACGTTGATTCACCCGTTTGATGTAGGTGTATTGCTAGACCGTCAAGGGGTTGCAGTACGCACAGGTCACCATTGCGCAGAACCATTGATTGATTATTTGGATGTACCTGGTACAGTGCGTGTTTCTGTTGGATTATACAATACAAAGGAAGATATTAATGAGTTTGTTGCCGCGCTAAAAAAAGCTATTATGATGTTGGAATAAATAGATTAAAAATTATGATAACTGTTCATCTCAAACCACATAAAGAAGAATCTCTCTTGCGTTTTCACCCTTGGGTGTTCTCTGGCGCTATACGCAGTATTCAACTCGATGCGGATTATCCACATGCTGAGCCACAAGAAGGCGAAATAGTACAAGTGGTTGATTACAAGGGGAGTATACTAGGCGTTGGTCATTATCAAATCGGTTCAATAGCTGTGCGTATGTTGGCATTTGGTGTGAGCGAACTACCAAAGGATTTTTGGCGTACACGTATTGCAGAGGCATACGCTATGCGTTTGCGATTGGGATTGGTAAGTAAAAACAATAATTCCTACCGTTTGATTCATGGAGAAGGCGATTTTCTGCCTGGCTTGATTGTGGATATTTATGCCGATACTGCAGTTGTTCAAGCCCATTCCATCGGCATGCACTGCCAACGCAAGGAGATAGCTGAAGCAATTATCAACGCGGTTACTCAGGTGGACAAAGTTTATTACAAATCTGATGATACATTGCCTCACAAGGCCCCTATACAGGGCGATAGAGTAGGATACTTGATTGGAGCAGAAAAAGCCGATTGCGACGGAGACTTTTGGGCAAAAGAGACTGGTTTGAACTTCCGAATCGATTGGCTTCGTGGACAGAAAACTGGCTTTTTCATTGATCAACGTGACAATCGCTCGCTATTGGAGCATTACGCTCAAGGTAAAGAGGTTTTGAATATGTTCTGCTATACAGGCGGGTTCTCAGTGTATGCTTTGCGCGGTGGTGCTAAACTAGTTCACTCGGTGGATGTTAGTCAGAAAGCAATAGATTTGGTTCGTAGTAATGTGGCACACAATTTCGGAGAAAACGCACCACATGAAGCCTTTGCGGAAGAGGCATTTGAGTTTATGGCAAAGAACGGAAACAAGTATGACCTTATCGTGCTTGATCCTCCTGCTTTTGCCAAACACCGCGATGCCGTTAAGAATGCATTGCGCGGTTATCAACGATTGAATGCCAAGGGGATACAGAGTATTCGTCCTGGAGGCATACTCTTCACATTCTCTTGCTCGCAAGCAATAGATAAGGAGATGTTTCGTTTAGCAGTCTTCTCCGCTGCAGCGCAAGTGGGTAGGCGTGTACGCATACTACATCAGCTGCACCAACCTGCTGATCACCCCATTAATATCTACCACCCAGAGGGAGAATATCTGAAGGGATTGGTATTGGAAGTAGAATAATCTAAACCTTTATACAACAATGAGTTACTTAAACGAACTGAATGACGCACAGCGTGCAGCTGTGGAGTATAACGAAGGACCACAACTGGTGATAGCAGGTGCAGGTTCGGGCAAAACACGCGTATTGACTTACAAGATTGCTTATCTGTTGGAGCATGGTATTCATGCAGGTAATATCTTGGCATTGACCTTTACCAACAAAGCGGCTCGCGAGATGAAAAGTCGTATAGCGAGTTTAATGGGAGAGCAAGTGGCTAGGTATCTATGGATGGGTACTTTCCACTCTATCTGTACGCGTATCCTGCGCCAAGAGGCAGAGTTGATAGGATATACTCGCGACTTTACTATCTATGATACAACCGACTCTAAATCAGTGATTAAGCATATTGTAAAGGATATGCAGTTGGATGAAAAAGTGTATAAATCCAATGTGGTTTTGTCGCGTATCTCATTGGCTAAGAACCAGTTATTATCGCCTACTTCGTATAGTTCTAATCGCGATTATACTATGCAAGATCGCTTTGCGCGTATTCCAGAAGTGTCACGTATCTATTCTGAATATAACCGCCGATTGAAAGCGTGCAATGCGATGGACTTTGATGATTTGCTATTCATGACCAATACGCTCTTCAAAAATAATGAGGAGGTTTTGCGTAAGTATCAAGAGTTATTTCGATATATCTTAGTAGATGAGTATCAAGATACCAACTACTCTCAGTACTTAATTGTCAAACGACTAGCAGAGCCAGATAACCATATTTGTGTAGTGGGCGATGATGCTCAATCTATTTATTCGTTCCGTGGAGCAAATATTGAGAATATCTTGACCTTCCAAAAAGGGTATGCCAATGCTCAACTCTTTAAGTTGGAGCGTAATTATCGTTCCACTCAGACCATTGTCAATGCAGCTAATTCACTGATTCGCCACAATCGCGGTCAGATTCCAAAGGCAGTCTATTCAGAGTTGTCATTGGGCGAGCGTTTGCAATTAAGCACTTATATGTCGGATCGTGATGAAGGAAAAGCAGTGGCGCAACAAGTGAAACTTCTCCATCGTCAAGGCTATGATTATGAGTCGATTGCGGTACTTTACCGCACCAATGCCCAATCGCGTGTGATAGAGGACGAACTCCGTCACTTAGGTATTCCATACCGTATTTATGGTGGTATGAGTTTCTATCAGCGCAAAGAGATCAAGGATGCTATTGCTTACTTTCGTTTAGCTGTTAACCCTCATGATAATGAGGCATTTGCGCGCGTAATCAATTATCCGTTGCGTGGTATTGGAGAGACCACCGTGATGAAGGTACGCGAAGCTTCTCGCTTAGCTGCATGCTCCATGATGGAAGTGGTTTGCAACCCTGAAGCAGCAAAACTGGATGTGTCGGCAGCCACACAAAAGAAATTGACTGCTTTTGCAGAGATGATCAATGTTTTTTGTGCGTGCGTAGCTACTACCGATGCGTATGAGTTTGCCACAATGGTTATGCGTGAAACGGGTGTAATGCGCGAGGCTAAGGCGGACACTTCTCAAGAAGGAAAAGATCGTTTAGAAAACATTGAAGAGATGTTGGCTGGCATACATGAGTTTGTAGATCAACAACTTAGGGAAGGAAATACCTTTACACCAATGACCGAATTTCTCTCCGAGGTAAGTTTGCTTACCGACCAAGATGAGAAACAAGAGGACAACCAACCACGTATCACACTACTTACCGTACATGCTGCTAAGGGATTGGAGTTTAAGGTGACCTTTATAGTTGGTTTGGAGGAAAATCTTTTCCCATCTCAGTTCTGCCAGGCGCCTAAGGAAATAGAAGAAGAGCGCCGATTATTGTATGTAGCTATCACGCGTGCTATGGAACGTTGCTATTTGACTAACGCACGCCAACGTTTCCGCAATGGACAAACGCAATTCTCATCGCCTTCGCGCTTCTTGAAAGATATCGACACATGCTATGTACAACAAACACAAACCATGTCATCTTTAACCCCACAACCGATTAAGATTCAGTCTGCAACTATTACCGCTCCTAATACCTCTTCGCTTTCTTCGAGTGGAAAACTTAAAAGTGTATCCAAACAAGTGGGCGGTAGTACTTCTAAAACCCGTAAGGAAGTGCGTTCGGAGTGGAAGAAACAAGACCGCGTAGTGCATAAAGTATTTGGTGCTGGTTTGGTATTAGATGTTTACCATGAAAATGATAATGACAAGATAGATATTCAATTCGACAATGTGGGTAAGAAAACATTGCTTCTCACCTATGCTAAATTAGTACGTGAATAAGGTAGATAGGGGAAGTTTTCATAATTTTTCTTGTTTAATTGAAAAAAATATAGTACTTTTGCAAAAATTTATGTACCTGTGGGGTTATGCGCCTAAAGAGTGATGTCAATATTAAGAATCGCCGTGCCTCGTTTGACTACGAGATACT
>JAEIGA010016965.1_pt1 | contig 11085 bp, 8 predicted proteins | sample 9270691 | NCBI WGS metagenome assembly JAEIGA01 (sample SAMN17057246, study PRJNA624740) | gut metagenome | biome: biome; isolation source: fecal sample | host: Bos grunniens | place: China: Xizang | collected 2019 | reverse complement strand
TTATTAAACGATTATATTTGGAATTTCCGAATAAAAATCGTTACTTTGCAGACCAAATAAGATTTTTAGAAATTATAACAAAACATACAAAAAAAGAATAATATGTTTAACTTCTTTGTACTACTCATTGTTTTGGCCTCAGTATTGATGTGCCTCATTGTACTTATTCAGAACTCAAAAGGCGGTGGCCTTGCATCAGGTTTTGCTTCATCCAACCAGATTATGGGTGTTAGAAAGACAACTGATTTCCTTGAAAAGGCAACATGGACAATTGCAGCCCTGATGGTTGTATTCAGCATTTTCTCAGCACACTCATTGTCTTCTAACAAGAAAGAGAAAGCTGCTACTGAATCAACATACACAGACAGTTCAGAAAACAACCAGTCTACTGACACACAGAACGGAGAACTCGAGTTCTAATCAGAAGTTTTCACATTGACAAAAACATAGAGGATATGCGTGCATATCCTCTATGTTTTTGTACTATTTCAACAAGTCATTCTTGCAACAGACAGCAAGAGACATCCACAATGGCTCACCTGCAAAGACAATATAGAAACCGGATATAATGAATAACGGGATGTACCGACGATACATCCCGTTATCATTTATTTAGAGTTATCATTTGCAGAACGGCTTGTCATCACCCCAGCACTGCTGCATCCAGGCTTTGGCTTTTGCCTCGACCGGATTGTCCTGGGGTATCCAGAATGAGAAAGCCTCACCGCCATCGGGCAGGAACTGCTGCTTGGCAAAATGTCCGGGATAATCGTGGGAGTATTTATATCCGTCGGCATACCCGAGTTCAGCCATAAGTTTCGTTGGAGCATTACGCAAGTGCAGAGGCACGGGCAGATTACCAGTCTCTCGCACAGTCTGCAATGCCTTGTTTATACCCATATATGCAGAATTGCTCTTTGGCGACGTAGCAAGGTACACCACAGCCTGAGCAAGAGGGATGCGCCCCTCGGGCCAACCTATCTTTGTAACAGCATCGAACGCCGCATTCGCAAGCAACAAGGCATTCGGATTGGCGAGACCAACATCCTCGGATGCCGATATGACTATGCGACGTGCAATGAAAGCAGGATCTTCACCTCCCTCAATCATACGTGCCATCCAATAGAGCGCCGCATCCGGGTCGCTGCCACGTATTGATTTTATGAATGCCGAGATAATGTCATAGTGCATCTCGCCGTCCTTGTCATATGCCGCAGGATTCTGTTGCAGACACTGCTTCACCTTTTCATCGGTAATCACAACCGGGGAATCAGGGTCACTCTCAACAACAAGTTCAAGAATATTGAGCAACTTACGTGCATCACCACCGCTGTAGCGCATAATAGCCGCAGTCTCCCGCAATTCAACACCACGTTCCTTGAGGATATTGTCATTGTTTATCGCATAGCCCAGCAACTGCATCAAATCATTTTGCTCGAGTGACTTGAGCACATAAAGCTGACAACGCGATAGCAACGGACGGATAACCTCGAACGAAGGATTCTCGGTTGTCGCACCAATAAGAGTAACCACACCTGTCTCAACAGCACTCAACAGCGAATCCTGCTGCGACTTGCTGAAACGGTGAATCTCATCTATGAAGAGTATGGCACTGCCACGCGAAAAGAGCGGCGAACTCTTTGCCTTGTCAATGATCTCGCGAACCTCCTTGACGCCTGCCGACACTGCATTGAGCGTGTAGAACGGACGGTTGAGCGTATTGGCAATGATGCGGGCAATGGTTGTCTTGCCTGTTCCCGGAGGGCCCCACATGATAAACGAGAGTATTCTGCCCGAATCAATCATGCGACGCAGCACAGCACCTTCACCTACAAGATGCTGCTGACCGACATAATTATCAAATGACGTGGGGCGGAGACGTTCCGCCAATGGTTGTGCCATAACTATTTAAATTCAAGTAAGAGAGTGACCAATTAAAATTGGTCACTCTTTAATTTATTAAGGAATGAATAAAAAGATGAAGTTCAAGGCTTGCGAAGGCTTCAAAACCGCAGTTTACAAAGCGTAAATGAGGATTTTGAAGACGAGCGTAACGCAGAAATTCACTTTTCAGTCATTTCTGTTTTTAGCTGAGACCTACAATCTCACCATCCACAAAGTCAATACAGTTCGCCTGTGGCATCTTTGGCAAGCCCGGCATGCGGATGATATCACCGGCAATGGCAACAATCATCTCGGCACCCGCATTGAGCACTACATCACGAATCTGAAGGTTGAAGTCCTTTACTGCGCCATACTTGGTAGCATCGGCGCTGAAGGAGAACTGTGTCTTTGCAATACATACCGGACACTTGGCAAGACCATACTTCTCGGCAAGTTTGATGCGGTCGAGTGCTGGCTTGGCAAATGTAACAGATGCTGCACCATAGATTTTCTTTGCAACCTTTTCAATCTTTGCCTGCACGCTATCCTCATCATTGTATGTAAATTCAAGAGCCTTTGAAGGATTGTTCTCAATTGTATCCACTACAATCTGCGCCATCTCAACAGCACCCTCACCACCCTGGGCAAACGCATTGTTGATTACGAATGGCAAGCCGAGCTCCTGCTCACAGTGGTTGCGCAGAAGCGCCATCTCCTCGTCCGTATCGGTTGCAAAGCGGTTGAACACCACAATGACAGACTGACCGAATGAACGCAGATTGGCAACGTGACGGTCAAGGTTGGCAAGACCATTGCGCAGACCCTCCATATCGGGTTCCTTGATTTTGTCAAGTTCAACACCACCGTGCATCTTCAAGCCCTGGGCTGTTGCAACGATAACTGTTGCATCGGGTTGCAAGCCACTCTTGCGGCAAAGGATGTTGTAGAACTTCTCTGCACCAAGGTCTGCACCGAAACCGGCCTCGGTAATTGTATATTCACTGTGTGCAAGCGCCATCTTTGTTGCAAGCTGTGAGTTACAGCCATGCGCAATGTTTGCGAACGGACCACCATGGATGATTGCAGGAGTATTCTCTGTTGTCTGCACAAGGTTTGGCTGGATGGCATCCTTCAACAACACCATGATTGCACCAGCAACGCCAAGGTCTTTCACAGTGAAAGGCTCACCTGCGTATGTATAGCCAAGCATGATATTCTCAATACGGCGGCGCAAATCGTTCTCGTCGCTTGCAAGACAAAGTATTGCCATAAGCTCAGAAGCCGGAGTAATATCAAAGCCGGCCTGCTCAACGATACCATTGGTCGCGGGACCGATACCGGTGATTATCTGGCGCAATGAACGGTCATTCACGTCAAGTACACGACGCCACAGGATTTCCTTGAGACCGAAACCATCCTTTGCATGCTGATAGAGATAATTGTCGAGCAATGCCGAAATCATATTGTGGGCCGATGTGATTGCGTGGAAGTCACCGGTGAAGTGAATGTTTATCTTCTCCATTGGAAGCACCTGTGCATAACCGCCACCTGCTGCACCACCCTTCATACCGAAACAGGGGCCGAGCGAAGGCTCGCGAAGAGCGACAACAGCCTTTTTTCCAATTTTGTTAAGACCCAAAGCAAGACCAATAGAAACGGTAGTCTTACCGATACCGGCCTTTGTTGCTGTAATTGCAGTAACAAGGATAAGCTTACCCTTCTGTTTGCCAATAAGATTCAAAGGCAACTTGGCAATGTACTTGCCATAGTGTTCAAGGTCGTTGGCATCGATACCAATCTGGGCTGCCACATTTTCGATACGCTCAAGCTTGGTTTCATGAGCAATTTGAATGTCACTCTTCATAAATATCAGTTTTTGATTATAAATTCTCGTTTGTTTTGCGAAGATAGTAAAATATTTCAAATTAACACAATCATATTGACGTGCATTGTGAATATTTGAGCAAGTTTTATATCTTTGCATCACAAGAAACCCCAAGACAAAATGTTATCAATTCTAATCCCGGTCAAGAATTTCAACTGCAGCGAACTTATCACAGCGCTCCATAAACAAGGCGAGGCGCTGGATTTCCCTTATGAGATTTTGATTGCCGAGGACGGGACAGACAAAGACAAACTGCACCTGAACGCAGTGGCCGACAGCCTCAAGAACTGCCGAAGGATAGTAAAAGATTCCAACATAGGACGTGCATCAATCCGCAACCTGCTGGCCTCCCAAGCACAATATTCCGGTCTTGTATTCATAGATTGCGACGCAGTCATTGAGAAAGAGGATTTTCTCAAGACCTATGCCGATGCACTGAAGAAGAGCAAGGTCGTCTGTGGAGGATTATACCATGCAAGCACCCTCCCCGACATACGTTGCACATTACGGCACAGATACGAGAAAGAAGCCGACAGGAGACGCGACGCACTGACTCGCAGCAAGGCACCGTATGACCGTTTCACATCGTTCAACTTTGCCATAGACAAGCAACTTTTCAATTCAATTTTATTTGACACATCAATTACACGATACGGATATGAAGATGTGCTTTTCGGAAAGGAGCTGGAGAAACGGGACATCGAGATACTGCACATTGAAAACAGGCTACTCCACAGTGGACTGGAAGAGAATGCCGTTTTCCTTTCGAAAACAGAACAATCACTTGAGACCCTTGCAGCAATAGAGGAGAGAATCGGCAACACCCCCCTACTCGCCACCGTCAACAAATTAAAGAGTTATCGCCTCACAGGGCTATTTATGAGATATTGGAAACACAACCGGGAGCGTCTTAAAAAGAACTTGCTCGGCACTTCCCCCTCACTGTTCAAATTCAAAATATACAAACTGGGATATTACATTTCACTCAGCCGGCAATGAGAGCCGGCTGAAGTTTTTATATCAATAACACACTTTAAATCTCACCAACGGTTTGATTTAAAGAAAAAAGAGTTATTTTTGTAAATTGAAATCAAAGATTTCATCAAACAACGGTTATAATCATTAAAAACAATATAAAAATGGCAGAAATCAACGAAACTGAAAAGAGCGAGAAAAAGAGCATCAGTTTTATCGAACAGATTATAGTGAACGACCTTGAGAAGGGCAAGAACGGGAGCAAAATACAGACACGTTTTCCACCCGAACCCAACGGTTACCTGCACATTGGGCACGCAAAGGCCATCTGCATGGATTTTGGAATGGCACAGAAATATGGCGGCATCTGCAACCTGCGTTTCGATGACACCAACCCGACAAAGGAGGACGTGGAGTATGTAGACGCCATCATGGAGGATATCAAATGGCTCGGCTTCGACTGGGCTAACGTATATTACGCATCGGACTATTTCGACCAGTTGTGGGATTTTGCCATCAAACTCATCAAAGAGGGTAAGGCGTATATCGACGAGCAGACTGCAGAACAGATTGCCGAACAGAAGGGCACACCGACACAACCCGGCACAAACAGCCCATACCGCGACCGTCCCGTTGAGGAGAGCCTTGAGCTTTTCCGGAAGATGAACACCGGCGAAATTGAGGAGGGCAAGATGGTGTTGCGCGCTAAGATTGACATGTCAAGCCCCAACATGCACTTCCGTGACCCAATCATATACCGTGTCGTAAAGGCGGCGCACCACCGCACAGGCGAAAAATGGAAGGCATATCCCATGTATGACTTTGCACACGGCCAGAGCGATTACTTTGAGGGTGTGACACACTCATTGTGTACATTGGAGTTCGTACCTCACCGCCCGCTCTACGACCTGTTTGTCGATTGGGTAAAGGACGGCAAGGACCTTGATGACAACCGCCCACGCCAGTACGAGTTCAACAAACTGAACCTCAACTACACCCTCATGAGCAAGCGCAACCTGCTCATCCTTGTAAAAGAAGGATTGGTAAACGGTTGGGACGACCCCCGTATGCCGACACTCTGCGGCTTCCGCCGCCGCGGCTACTCACCCGAGTCTATACGTAATTTTGTAGACAAGATAGGTTACACAACATACGATGCGCTCAATGACTTTGCGCTCCTTGAGAGCGCTGTTCGCGAGGACTTGAACAGCCGCGCGACACGTGTATCGGCTGTAATAAACCCGGTAAAGCTCACCATCACCAACTACCCCGAGGAGCAGGTTGAAGAGTTGACAGCAATCAACAACCCCGAGCGCCCCGAGGATGGCACACACACCATCGAATTCTGCCGCGAACTGTGGATTGAGCGCGACGACTTCATGGAGGATGCGCCAAAGAACTACTTCCGTCTCACTCCGGGTCGCGAAGTACGCCTGAAGAACGCATACATCGTACTTTGCACTGGTTGCAACAAGGACGAGAACGGCAACGTGACCGAGGTGCTTTGTGAATACATTCCACAGACAAAGACCGGCGAGGCCGATGCCAACCGCAAGGTAAAGAGCACAATCCATTGGGTGAGCCGCCGTCACTGCCTCAACGCCGAAGTACGTCTCTACGACCGCCTGTGGAGCGCAGAGAACCCACGCGACGAGATGGCTGCAATACGTGAAGCAAAAAACTGCGATGCACTCACTGCAATGAAGGAGATGATAAACCCCGATTCACTCAAGGTACTCAAGGATTGCAAGGTTGAAAAATACCTTGCCGAGCGCAAACCGCTCGACTACCTGCAGTTCCAGCGTATCGGCTACTTCAACATCGACCCGGCATCAACAACCGAAAGCCTCATCTTCAACCGCACTGTTTCACTCAAGGACACCTGGAACAAGCTCAAAGGCAAATAACGACACAGAGAAACAGTCAAAGACATGAATTACGACAAAGGATATTTTGATTCATCCGAGTTCCGCGAACTGCTTGCCCGATATGAGAAATCCGCAAAATTAGGAATCGGCTCATATTTTGGCATAGACGAGTTCGTGGACCTGCTGTCGTACTATCTGTCGGTCGACAAGAGCGAAGATGCAGCTGCCGTGCTTGACACAGCAAGACATCTGCACCCCACAGCACCCGAAAACATAAAGATGGGAATAAAGCTGCTGCTTTACAACGGGGAGCCACAAAAGGCGCTTGCATTGTTCGGCGAATTGAAATTTGTGGACGAGATTGAACTGCTGACCATAAAGGCAGAAATAATGGTTGCCCTAAGGAATTTCAAGCAGGCACACGATATCGCAATAGAGCTACTGCAGAAATCCTCGCCGGGACAAGAAAGCATATATGAAGGGCTCGAGGTGCTGCTGGACTGCGGTTTTGCACATGAGGCTCTGGATATTTGCGAAACGGCATTGAGGGTTGCACCCGAGCAGATAAGCCTGCACGAGGTCAAGGCCGAATGTCTCATAGAACTGCAACGCATCAATGAAGCAGTAAAGATATACAACGAACTGCTCGACAACAACTCCTACTCAACATTCTACTGGGAGCAGTTGGGACACATATATTATATGGTCAAGAAGTACGGCAAAAGCCTTGAATGTTTTGAGTACGAAAGTGCCATAAACGAAGATATTGAGTATGCATACATGATGCAGGCCTATTGCTACTACTATCTGCGCGACTACAAAAAGGCAAAAGAGTTGTTCGGGACACTGGCAAGAAAATACAGCAACACCGTAACGCCAATATTCTACATAGCCCTGTGCCACTATCACGAAGGCGCAATCGAAGATGCCATCAACGCATTTGACACAGCCATAAACAATGCACAGGAAGGCACAATAGCCATGATGCTTTCAAGAATAAACAAAGCCATACTGCTTGACATCAATGGCGACAAATCCATTGCAGACGATGCAATGTCAATGGCGCTGTTAATGCACCCCGACAACATGAAGCAACTGGTGCTGACAGACAAGCATCTGTATGAGCTACGCGACAAGGAGAACCTGAGTTTCGATGACATGAACATCATTGAGACAAAGGAGTGGAGCACCGAAGAAACACTTTACAGGCTTGGAGCACATCTTGTAGGACACAACCACCTTGAACTGGGCAAGAGAGTGCTTAAATATTGCCGCGACCTGTGCTACGACAAAGCTGACATCGACGCTTATTTAGCCTACATATATTGGAACACAGACAAAAGAGAGCAGGCAGCGCAGGCTATAGAAAGTGCGTTGGACGGACGTTCGAACGTACTGTTCGAACTGTTCGGTATTGCATACAATGCAAACATTACCCCGGAGACATTCATAAACATTCTCAAACAGAAAAAGAGCGATGACAATTGAAAGCATCGCTCTTTTACATTCAACATAGAATATAAATCCTTATTACTTCTCCTCGGAGAACTCTTTTATCCTGTTTTCGTCGGCCATCCTGCAAACAAGCAGATTGCCATCTTTTTCTGCTATTATACAGTCATTTACTCCAATGACAACAACATTCTTCATCCCACGCGTGTTTACCACACAATTTCGGGAATCGGCAAACTTAACATCGCCACCCAAAGCAGCATTGCCGTTCACATCCTTTTGTACATTACAGTACAATGACATCCATGTACCCAAGTCACTCCAGCCGAAATTTGCAGGAAATACAAAAATTTCTTCTGCACGCTCCATAATTGCATAATCTACCGAAATGCTACGGCAGTCGGGGAAAAGTTCATTCACCTTCTCCTGTTCCCCGGCGGTATAATAGTATGGCATCAAGGATTCAAATACCGAAGCTATTGGTGACTGGTATATTCTGAAGGCATTGACAATCGTTGATACATTCCAAATGAAAATACCCGAGTTCCAATAGAAATTATTCTTTGCAACATAAGCCTTTGCAATCTCCAATGCAGGCTTCTCCTTGAAAGAGTCGACACGGAACACCTCCTTATTAACCAACGAAGAACTGCCAAGCACAGCCTCAATGTAACCAAACCCTGTTTCGGGACGCGTTGGCTTTATACCCAAGGTAAGGATTGCATCCGAGTCGGCAACAAAATTGAGCGATGACTTTATCACGCGTTGGAATTCCGGTACATCGGCAACAAAATGGTCACTTGGGGTAACCACCATATTTGCATTGGGAAAACGTTTTTTTATTTTCCAGGCAGCATAAGCAATACAAGGAGCCGTATTGCGGCGGCAGGGTTCCTTAAGGATATTCTCGTCAGATATCATAGGAAGCTGTTCTTTCACAAGCGAGGCATAGCTTCCGGATGTGAGAACCCAAATGTTTTCTACCGGACAAATTCCCAAGAAACGATCAACAGTAAGCTGCAGCAATGATTTGCCACAACCCAAAACATCAATGAACTGTTTGGGACAATCCGTTGTACTCATAGGCCAGAAACGACTTCCGATTCCACCGGCCATAATCACCACATGATTGGGGTTTGCCATATTTTGTTGTCAATATTGTTCAAAAAAAAACAGATTACACTCCCTCCATCAGTGAGAGAAAATCAACGCAAATTTATATAAAAACAAGAAACGATACAACTCCGAGAGATATATTTTATTAAAATGCGCACATATTTTGGATTGTTTCTCAACTATCTACACAAATTACAACAAATAAACGATTTAAAATTGTGAAAACAAAAACTAATATTTATATTTGCAAGAGTTAACATTTAAAAAAACAACCAAGTATGTCAGGTATCCAACACATAATTCTGCCGGCTCTGCTTGCTTTTATAGGAACACTATGGATTCACCCCAAAGTTCTGAAGATTGCAATACTCAAAAACATTGTCGATAACCCGGATGCAAGAAAACTGCAACGCAACCCTGTTCCCGTCATGGGAGGTATTGCTGTATTTTTCGGAATAGTTATGGGATTGTGCAGCTCCCAAGCAATGTTCAGCAGCGCAAACACCTTCATGCTCATTTCCGCAATGCTGGTGATGCTGTACATTGGCACCATGGACGATATTATAGACCTGTCGCCAACCCTGCGCTTTGCTGTAGAAATCATCGTCATTGCATGGTTGATGTACACCAGCGGTTCATCCATAAATTGTTTCTGGGGACTGTGGGGCATTTCCACCATCCCAACGTGGATATCCTATGTGCTTACCATTTTTGCAGCAGTGGGAATAATAAACGCCATCAACCTCATTGACGGAGTAAATGGCCTGTCATCGGGATTCTGCTTCATGTCATCGGTGCTGTTTGCCACATTCTTCTACATAACAGGCAACGATGTAATGACCACACTTGCAATATCTGCAGCAGGAGCCATTATTCCGTTCTTCCTGCACAATGTATTCGGCCAAAGTTCCAAGATGTTCATTGGCGACGGTGGCACATTGGTAATAGGCACCATGATGGCAATGTTTGTAATGAATATACTTGGCCAGGACTTTGGTTGCGCCGTGCTTGCCGTAAAAGGAGTAGGTCTTATACCTTTTACATTGGCAGTCCTTTCAATCCCTATCTTCGACACCCTGCGTGTAATGTCCACCCGCATTTTGAACAAGAAATCGCCATTTCACCCGGACAAGACACATTTGCACCACATGTTCATAGACCTTGGGTTCTCGCACATAGGTACAACAATTTCAATCCTTTCGCTCAACTTCCTGATTGTTGCAGCATGGTTTGTATCATATAAGTTGGGAGCATCAGTGGATGTACAACTATACATAGTAATAGCATTGAGCCTGTTGGCAACATTCGCTTTCTACCTCTTTGCACAACGCCAAATTGCAAAGGAAGGAAAATGTCTTGACTGTTTCAAGAAAATTGCCAAGGCTTTACATATTGAGAAGAAAGGAATATGGTACACCCTACAGCGAATAATGGATAAATTATAATCGTATAATTGACATAAAGGCTCTCAACAAAAGAAATGGTGACTTCACACAAAGTCACCATTTCTTTTGTAATATCAGTTACGGTCAAGACTGCATTTCACGCTGTGGACTCCAAGCAACCTATCTGCCCTGTCACCGAACCCTCTATAATACATATATATAAGGTACTCATTGTCGGTATTGTAAAAATTTCCCTCTGCCGGCAGATTCTCAGCTCTACCGCTCACGGCAGGAACCCACACATAGCAATAATTGTACACTCCCATCTTCAATGGCAACGACGTGAAGTAATACCCATCCTCACCGTCATAAAGCAGCCTGTTGGCCTCACTGAAGCTATTGCCACAGAAATCGCCAAGCAAATAGTAATCACCGCCGGCGCGATAAGGCAAATCAAGAGCAAAATGGACGTTGATATAATCGGTCTCTACAGTTGTACCAAACCCCTCAAGCGTATTCA
>JAEIGA010016964.1_pt1 | contig 11086 bp, 9 predicted proteins | sample 9270691 | NCBI WGS metagenome assembly JAEIGA01 (sample SAMN17057246, study PRJNA624740) | gut metagenome | biome: biome; isolation source: fecal sample | host: Bos grunniens | place: China: Xizang | collected 2019 | reverse complement strand
GAGAGGCGATGAGGCGAGAAATAGCGGCATAGCCGCATATTACCAGCCTTTAACCTTTAGCCTCTAACCTTTAACCTAAAATATAACAATGTTTGATTTTCTAAACACTTGGCTTGCCAACGGCGGCTTTTGGGTGGCAATTCCGCTCATTATCTTAGGTTGCGCAGCACTCATCAAGGGTGCTGACTGGCTCGTGGATGGTGCTTCAGCCTTGGCTAAAAAATATGGCGTAAGTGACATCATTATCGGTCTCACGGTGGTGGCCTTCGGCACCAGTATGCCCGAGTTTGTGGTAAATATGGTGGCAGTAGGACAAGGTAGCACCGAGATTGCAATCACCAATGTTCTTGGCAGTAATATCATCAATATCTTCGTGATATTGGGCTTTACTGCACTTATTTTTCCGATTTCATCGCAAAAATCCACTCGTAAGTTTGATATCCCATTCAGTCTATTAGCTGCCCTTCTCGTATTGCTTTTTGCAATATATAACAGTCCATCGTGGTTGCAAATAGAGCATATATTCAACATGAATATTGCCGATCCAACCCTCCACGACTTAGGCTCTATCCAAATGGGACGAGGCAATGGAGGATTTATTTCTGGTGTAGGTGGTAGTATTCTGCTTGTCTTCTTCTTGCTTTTCCTTTGGCATAACTTCAAAGGTATTGGTAGTGCCCCACAAACAGAAAGCAACGAAAACTACAAGCCCATGTCTGCCAAACGCGCGTTAGCATTGATTATCGGCGGTTTAATCGGCTTAATCGTAGGTGGTGAAGTGATAGTCAAGAGTGCCACCTCTATCGCCCAATCATTAGGTGTGAGCGATGCAATTATCGGTTTGACCGTAGTGTCTTTGGGAACATCGCTCCCAGAACTCGCAACCTCTTGCATGGCAGCCTTTAAGAAGAATTGCGATATTGCGCTCGGCAATGTCATTGGCAGCAACATCTTCAATATCTTCTTTATCCTCGGTACGAGCGCCTGCGTAAAAGCATTGCCTGGTTACCACGGACTGGAAATAGATGCAATGATGGCAGCTTTGGGTAGTATCTTTGTGATGCTCTTCGTATATCTCACTAAGAAGCACGAGATTAAGCGTTGGCACGGAGCTCTACTCCTACTTACCTACGCTGCCTACCTCGCATACCGAATAATAACTCTCTAAACACTAAACAGTAGCGAAGCATCCACTAACCACTAAACAGTAGGCGCAGCCGTCCACTAAACACTAAACACAATGACTCCCATCCTCCTTCTCCCATTTTTAGGCACCGCTCTAGGAGCAGCCATGGTCTTCTTGCTGCGAGGCAAGATGAGCGACCTGCTGCGCAAGTTGCTCTTGGGTTTTGCTTCGGGTGTGATGGTGGCAGCATCAGTATGGTCGTTGCTTATCCCTAGTCTAGAGATGAGCGCCGAAACAGGAGGGCTAACTTGGCTACCCGCAGCAGTTGGATTCGTGTTAGGCATACTCTTTCTATTATTGCTAGATACCCTGATTCCACACCTCCATATTGGTGCAGAACAACCAGAAGGACTAACCCGCAACTGTCAATGGAAGCGCACCACAATGCTCTCGGTTGCAGTCACCCTGCACAATATCCCCGAGGGTATGGCAGTAGGTGTGATACTTGCTAGTGCTATGGCAGAAGGTAGCATGATATCCATGTCCGCTGCATGGGCACTCGCGATCGGTATTGCCATACAGAACTTCCCCGAAGGAGCAATTCTCTCCATGCCTCTTCACTCAGAAGGTATGGGCAAGGGCAAAGCATTTGCAATAGGTGCATTGTCTGGAATAGTCGAACCGATAGCAAGTATATTGACAATATTGTTAATTGGATTCATATCCCCTGCCCTACCTTACTTATTGGCTTTCGCTGCGGGTGCAATGATGTACGTGGTGGTGGAGGAATTGATACCAGAAGCACAAGCGGAACCCCATAGTAATATTCCAACATTGGGCTTCACCATCGGTTTCGTCTTAATGATGATACTTGACTCCGCACTATAAAAACAATCATTGCTTTTCCTTTTTTTTAATACTGCTCTTACCGACCTCTCAGTAACGACCTGAGTTATCTTTTTATTTGACTTATAGTCTCAATTGTAAAAAAATCTTCTTTTTTTTTGCACAATTCAAAAAAAAACTGTACCTTTGCAGCGTGATCCTGCGCCAGGGATGTCTGTACATCGTCAGCGGAGGGGAGCAGACATATTTAAAAGGCGTTTATTGCGCTCTGTTCTGACGTTTTCGAAACTTCGCAACTTTCAAAGCATCTTCAGGACTTAGCAACGATAGATGTCCTACGGGATATAGATCATCCATCTTGTGCTTATTTGGGAGTACAAGGGTATATTTATATTCGGCGTGGGCTTCGCGTTGTCGGTTCTAAGATGCTAGGCAATGCGAAGGCCTCGAAAACGTGGAACGACAATAGTCGGAATCCACGTTTTTTGTTGTATAATTTGATGTGATTATGAATTCAAGCACGCGTTTTTGCCCCGAATGTGGCACGAGACTAGAGCAAGTCTTTGCATTCTGTCCCGAATGTGGTACTAAATTAGCAGAGATATTTCCTGTTGAGCAGATTATAGGGGACCTAACTACAACTCAAGAAAATAGACCAAATACAAATTTCTGCGATCAGATAGAATCCACCATGGAGAGTAATTCTATCTCCATTCAAGAAGATACAACTCCTATACAAGCACGTGGATTCATACTAACCAATATTACTTCTCTCGCCAAACGTTTACATACCAGTGTGACTGTCATTACTGATCTTTTGGAATGGTATGTAGAAGGAATGCGGAAGTTGGGAGTGGCGTATAAAATATTGGATGCAAGCAATTATACTTATCAAAAGAAACCACTATTTGGGAAACCTAAATATGTTAGCCTTACCCCAAATGATCCATGGTATGAGTATGCAGATATACTAAAAGACCAACACGATTATGAAGAAAAGGAGCGTCAACCAGAAACCGAATATGTATTTATCATTGGTGGCGACAAAGAGGTTCCGATGCCTTGTATGCCAAACTATATTCGTAACAATGATAAGTACTTTGATACTGATTTACTATACGCTTATCCTTATGGTGTGGAGATGGAGCGTAAACTGATTTCCCAAGAAATCTTCAGATATGATGCATTATTTTATGTAGGTCGTTTACCTATCGCAGAGGATGGTACACTCAATGACTTGCAGGGATATTTGGAGCGTGTGCTTGCAAATGAATGCTCGGTAGATGTCAAAGAAGCATACGCTCAATGTGATCCACATTGGAGAAATATCACAATGGCTATTACAGATGAAATTGCTCAATACGATTTGTTTCCTCGTTATAAAGAAGATATACCTGCTGTATTGCTGTATCAAGGACGTGTATTCTGTACGCCATTGGTATGTGTACAACCAGATACGCGTGAACAATATCCAATGGTATTCAACACAGATGCTAATTACATCTTTTTCAACATGCATGGCGGAGGTCAACGAGATGCGTCTGGTTTCTATGGTGCTGGATTGGATGATAGCGGCTGCTTTGAAGGATTTGCTCCTGAAGTATTAGCACTAGCTAAACAACCCAATATTCTATTCACTCAAGCATGTTATGGAGGTAAATTTATTGGTTATTCCAAGCGATATAGTATGCTACTGACTGCTCTAACAACTAACACATTGACCTATGTAGGATCATCCCGCGTAGCGTATGGTGCTGTAGATTCGGGAGGTATGTACCTTTCTACCTCGGATGTGCTAGCTAAGGCATTCAATTATTATATTTTACGTGGTTATACTGCTGGTGCAGCATTTTTTCAAGCTCGTATTCAAACTTATAAAAATCGTCCAGGGTGTCCGCAACATGCCCTAACAATAGGTGAATTTAATCTCTATGGAGATCCTATGGTGCATGTTCGTAAAGATGAAGATTGCTATAAGATGGTAAGTAGCAAAGCTGCTATGCTTTCACCTAACGAAAGAGTGGGAGTTATGTTTGAAGATGTCTTAATGGATAAATCTGCTGGTGCTCAGCAAAGTCTATTACAACAAGTAAGAGCAGCTGTAGATAAGAATATTATGGATATATCTGCAAACCTTGCTAAAACATTATATACACAATATGGTATTCCTGCTCGCGAACCTTCTATTATCAGTCGTAGAACATATGCTGATGGACACAAAGAACTTTGTTTTAGCTATCAACTTCCTATCAATGAAGGTTTGACTAATGATGTTTTGACTATCACTTCAGAGCAAGGAGATATACAAAGTGTAATGATGACAAAATAAGTGTACTTAATCGAAGTGCCTATAAGAGTATTCACTATATAAAATATACTACCATGAGTTATTGTACTAAATGTGGAAATGAATTAAAAGAGGGAGCTAAATTTTGTGTTTATTGTGGCGAAAAATTAACTCCAGTATCACAAGCCGAACCATCTGCACCAATAGCAACGGAATCAGAAGTTGTAGAAGATAAGGTAGAGAATCTTGATGGTGATTTGCAGAGTGTTTCCAGACGTGTTTATTGGGATATACAGACTGGACAAGTTGCACGCGTAATCAAAGCGAGTGAGTTGGCACAATTCAAGGATATTAAGGGGATTGTTATCTCTGAAGGCACAACTGCATATATACGCGTAAATGGTAAAACACTGCTCACCTTAGAAGGGGGAGTCTACGACTTCAAACAAAGCAGGTCCGAAAAAACAGAAACGGGCATGGTACATGCTTGGAATATAATCAAAGGATTATTTGCGAGCAAAAAGCAAACCACCCCTGAAGAAGAAAAAGCATTGGTGGAAAATTTGCGAAAGGAAAACGAGTTTACAATCATCGTGATGGTAAATAAGGCATTCCAGTTATTGGTAGGTGCCAAACATTCCAATTTGGATGATTATAAGACATTTGTACCCATGCAGGTACAGACTCGTCATTATACCTTGCAAATAGGAGTAAATGCATATTTCCAAATACAAGATAAAGAGCTTTTTATCTTGCATTGGTTAACGGGTAAATCTCTCTTAACTACCGCACAATTGGTGGATGAATTGAGTGATATTGTACGTGCCCAATTGGCAGAATGCTTAGATGATACTGTTTGGGAGGGCAATAGAATTCCAGATGAATTACGTCGTGCGCTCAAAGATCAATTGAATAAGGATGCTGTCAAGCAATATTTTGGACTCAGTATCGCTCGTATTGTTGAGATTACAGCAGGGAGCGAAGACCTAGAACGGTTCCGTCAGCTCAGTAATGAAATGTATCTGAGTGAACAAGAGTTGGATTACTTGAAACGTACTAATGATTTCAAGAACCGTTTAGCGGAAGTTCAAAATGCGCAACAGATTCATGAGGCAAGAACAGGAGTGGATTTACAACGTGAGTTGGATAAAATTAATCAAGACAATTTACTCCGTGAAGATGAGTTAGAGAAATTTAAACTCATGCTCGAAAGCGAAAGACGCCTTAGAGAAGCACGTTCTAAAGAGGAGGAAGATAGAGTGATGGCGGAGATTCGCCAAGCAGGCTTACTTCGAGAAATCGACTATAAACGCCTTGAACAAGAAGCAGAGATTGACAGAAGAAGACGAGAAGCTGATTTCGACTTTGAGCAACAACAACGTCAAGAGGCATTGAAGGCAGAGCATCGTCAGCGTCAATTTGAGCAATTTATGGCTATGGAAAATGCTGCTAATCAGCATGAACTTGAGATGGCTCGTATTCAAGCAGCTGGCAATCAAGAATGGTCGGAGCGTTTGCATCAACAACAACAAGCGCAAAATGATCAAATGATGCAATTGTTGCAAACAATGGCTGGTGCACGAACACCGCAGCCTACATATCAACCACAATCAGCAACTATATCCACCAAATTCTGTACAGAATGCGGCAAACGCATTCCTACAGATAGCAAGCATTGCCCAGAGTGTGGATCGAAACAAGCATAATACCTACAATAGATTGACTTATGAAAGAAATAATCGGCATCGTACAAGTTCAGCGCGATTTTATTGGTTCTAAATCGGAGGGATTATATGCACATCTTGTACAAGAATCGGGTGAAGATTACATTCTTTACCGTCCACAAGTTTTGGCGGTAGATGATATGTATTTTCATAACTTTGAAGGAAAACAAGTAAAAGTACAAGGCGAGATAGACGATCGCTTAGGATACATGTGTGTAGAAGAAATAGTAATCATTTAATCTTCAAAATAATATGTCAACTTATAAATGTCCAGAATGTGGCAGCCCTATTAACTTGAATGAACGCCACTGCACAAATTGTGATTACGATGTAACTGATAGTGAGTATAAAGTACTTGTGCCTGCACAGCCAGCCACTCCTGTAGTAGAAAAACCAAAGGCTCCTCAAACGATAGCACCACAGAAACCTATTTCTACGCCTGGTATAGACTCCATAATGGCGCACGGTAGCGTGGATGCATCATCACATAATACCCATAACGAGGATAAATCGACCCATAATATTGATAATTCGCAAACAGTAAATAATACCAATCAAACGGTTACGAATACTTTCATTATTATGGGGGGAGCACCAGCTGCTATTCCGCAAAACATAGACCCACAAACAGCCGAAGCTCTCAAACAAGCACAGCAAGCACAAGCACAGCAAGTTATTCAACAGCCGATCCAACCTACAGCCGTAGCACCTACTCAACCTACGACTACCGAAGAGGGACAAAAAGGATTAGGTTCTATAGATGGGCGTCGTCCTGCGCATGATAAATCATCTAAAAAATGGTGGATTGCAGTAGTGGCGGTTGCTGTAGTAGCAATAGTAACTGTTGTAATGATTCCTAACAAAGAGGAGCAAAACACCTCTACACAATCAACAACCACTGTAACCCCAAAAGGAAGCAGTACTAGCAATACAAAGAAGACAACCGCAACTAAATCTACAACCCAAAAGGCAACAGTAGAAACGGTAGTTGCAACTACAAATACACAAGCAACTGCTAAACCTGTAGTAACTAAAACTGTAACTTCTAAACCTATAGATAAGAACTACGAATCTGGTATGAAAGCCTTTAAGGCTGGAGATGGTTTGGCCGCTATTCAAGCATTCAAAGCTAGTGGTTCAAAAGAGTCCTTGCGCATGATTGGTAAAATTTACGAAGAAGGGTGTGGTAGCGTTGAAGCAAATGCTATGATGGCAAGGAAGTACTATAAAGAAGCAGAAAACAAATAAGTACTTAGTACTTTTTAATACAATTATTAACTATTTAACTAAAAAAACTTATGAAAAAAATCTTTATTTTTGCAGCGGCAACCTTGATGTCATTGTCTGCGATGGCAGGTAAAAAAACAGTAATTGCTGTTGGTGATTTTGAGTCTGTATCTGCAGTGTCTTACACCGTAGAGGAGAAAGTAAAACAAAATGTGATCTCTGGTTTGAGCGGAGTAAATCATTTGCAAATGGTTGAGTCACAAGATGGTTTGGGAGCTGACTTCTTGATCAATGGTAATGTGCTTTCTTACAATGTAACTAAGATTACCAAAGAGGATGGTTCTATTTGGTGGAAGACCACAATGAGTTACAGCTTGGATGTTACCAATCTGAAAGATGGTACCAAAGTTAGTAAAACTTTTAAATATGATGGTAGTGAAGGATTCCTAAGCGTTAAGTATGGTTACTCTCAAGATGAGAATGCCAGCAACGAAGCTGTATTCAATTTCATTCCTAAGGATATGAAAATTTTTGGTGCAGAAACCTTCCCATTGTCTGGTCAAATTGTAGAATCTGATTATCAAGTTGACAAAAAAGGCAAACTAACCGAGTGCTATATAACATTGGGTTCTGAAGATGGAGTGTCTGAAAAATCAAAATTTGAAGTACTTCTCGGCAAACAGGTTGCAGGTCGTACTACTACAGCTAAAGCAGATGTAACTCTTCAAGTGTTAGAAGTGGTAGCGGGTGACTTGGCTCGTTGCAAAGTAACAGGTAAGGAAGCGGCTAATGTTGCTGCAGCTTTAGATGCATATGCATCTGATCCTAAAACAGCATTGCCAGTACAAGTTAAAATGATTCCTCCTAAAGATCTACAAGGCTGGTAATTAGGATGAAAAGGCATTTAATAATATCCGTATTTCTCACCCTTGCACTCGTTGCAAGGGCTGAGGAATATCTTGATATGGGCACCTTGATTTCTATGCAAGGAGGCACTGCTGTATTTCAGTCCACAGGAGTAGGAGAAAAAACGAAAGATATTGAGGCGAATGCCCAAAAATCGCTTTTTCATCAACTTTTCTACAAAGGTGTTGATGGAGTGAATGACGGAAACCCATTGGTGGTAACAGAGAACAAGATATACACGAACTCCTTTTTCAATGAAACCAATCGTTATGTAGCATACGTGGTTCCTAATAGTGTGAATCCAGTTGGAAAACCTGTAAAGACGGGTAGCAATAAAATGATCACGTATCAAATGACCGTGCGTTTACAGCAACTGATCAACGACATGAAGCGTAATAAAGTGTACAACGAAGATCCTATTGTAGGTGTAGATGCTACTGAAGTGCGCGAAACAGAGGGGGTAGTGTTGCCTACTGTCATTGTTGTGCCTTACAAACGTGATGGAGAGAGTTATTCAAAAATCCTACAAAACGACTATGACAGACGTATTGCTGTAAGTAGTGTACAAGATGGTTTTGAACAACGTAATATCACTACTGTGGATTTGCAAGGAAAGATTGACGCAGTATCTCGTCGTATGGCTTACGAGCAAAACGCAGGAACTGCTGACAGTAGTGACAAGCAATTGCTCATGACATCAGGCGCAGATGTGTATGTTACGGTGGATATTAACAAAGATATCAAACCTGAAGGTTCACGCGTAGCACTTATCTTGAAAGCATATGAAACTGCTTCTGGAAATATTTTAGCATCCAAGACTGCAACTCCAGTAAGACGTTTTTCGACAACAGCTATTGATGCACTTTGTAAACATACTGTGGATGGTTATTTGCAAGAGTTTCTTGATGATATTGTCAAAAATTTCCGTCCAGCAGGAGGCACACGTGTCGTGTTGCAGTTTGCAATAGGAGGAACTTCTACGATGACGATGAACACACCTGCTGGTATACATGGGTATTCACTTAACAATATTATACGTCAATGGGTGCGCAGAAATGCATATCAAGGCAAATACCATTTGCAAGGCGTGATGGATGAAAGCATGATCTTTGATTACGTAACTATCCCACCAAAAGATAGTGATGGGTTACGTATGGATGCAGCTCAATTTGCTTTTATACTTGAGCAATATCTTAAAGAAGAGGAAGGAGTGGACTGCTCAATGAGAGTAGATGGAAATAATATTATGGTAACCATAGAGTAATTGCCTTATGAAACGATTATTACTGTTGGTTTTTTCTGTAATTATAACAATCGCTAGTTTCTCCAAGGAACCAGCTTGGCTTACAGATCGAACTAATGAAGAGGCATATATCGGAGTAGGTTCTGCATCTATGAACATGCCTGCATGGGAGCAAAAAGCAGAGGATAATGCTTTAGCAAATCTCGCACAACAGATAAGTGTTATCATAGAGACAAATTCTTTTCTGGCAACAATAGAGATTAACAACTCTGATAAAGAATATTTTGAACAAAACACCAAGGTATCTACAACGAATTTATTGGAAGGATATGAACTCATAGGAACTTACAAAGATAAAAAGACAAATACGTTCTTTGTTTGTTACCAATTGAATAAGCAAACTTATCTCTATAACAAACAAGAGAAGGAACGACAGATTGCCAGTGCTGGTTATGATTTCCTTGTAGAAGCGCAAGAAGCATTAGATGAAGGTGATCTATTCCGTTCTCGAACCTATTATGAGAAAGGTTTGGCAGTTGTTGAGCCATGGCTATTTCTTGATCTTAGAGTAACTCATGAAGGACAAAAAATAGATGTACCCCATGCGCTTTATAAAGGATATGTTTCTATTTTTGACGGGCTTCAATTGATGGTAGAGCCTCCAACCCTCCCATTCAACGACGAAACAACGGGAAAAGATATTCGTGTATCTCTTACTCGACGAGGTGCAAATGTGACGGATATGCCCATTGTGGCTTCGTTTAGCGAAGGAAGTGGTATAATCACAGAAAAAAGCAAAACAAATAATATGGGTGTTGCATCTTTCCGACTTACAGCTGTAAATGGTAAAGGAAGTGTTGCTCTCATCAAATTTGCACTTGGACAAGAAGTTCAAAATGGATTAGGCGTTTCTTATCGCAAACTTCTTTCTACTCAAAACTGGCCAGAAGCATATTGCCGTGTAGAAACTGAGAACAATGTGAAAAAAGCTTATCTGCATAATGCGGGATGCGATTTGTCAACACTGATAAAACAACTTACTGTTTTATTGGGGAATAATCATTTTACATTGACACCCGATCCCGATGAGGCAGAAATCTTTATTGATGTTAAGAATACTGTTGATTATGCTGGTGTTGTTCCTGGAGAGATATACAATCTCAATGAGAGTTACGTGAATTTGCATATGAAATTCTATGATAATAAGAACCAACAACTACTATACACTTATGATGTACAGCAGTTGCGCGTATTATCTCCAGAGAAAAATAGTGTAGAGCAAACCATGGCGCAATGTACACGTGAGCTAATGAAACGAGTACAAAAAGAATTGCCTAAAAAATTAGTATTAAACACAAGTTATTAATTATTAATAAGCTAAATTATGAAAAAGATTTTATTTTTGATGGTCATTGCTGTAGCAGCAATCGGCTGTAAGACAAAACAAGCGGCATCCGCAACAAGCGAAGTAGAAGTCGTAAAATTATGTGCAGATTATAAAACAGACAAAACAGCTCTGCGCGCAACTGCCAATGCAGTATCACCAAACATGCAAAATGCTACTGATAAAGCTGTTGCAATAGCTCGCCGCGAATTAGCTACCAGTATGGGCGCAACTATTCAACGTGTGTTGGAGCGTTTTGAAAGTTCGTATGAGAAAGAAGATGCAGCTGATTTTGCAAGCCGCACCAAAGATTTGTCTCGTCAAGTATCTAATCAGTTGATTG
>JAEIGA010016963.1_pt1 | contig 11086 bp, 7 predicted proteins | sample 9270691 | NCBI WGS metagenome assembly JAEIGA01 (sample SAMN17057246, study PRJNA624740) | gut metagenome | biome: biome; isolation source: fecal sample | host: Bos grunniens | place: China: Xizang | collected 2019 | reverse complement strand
TATAGAGTCCAGAATTCGAAAACTTGAGAACAGTCCCAAACATGCTTTTTCTGATGTTCTGGAGCTGATAAAGCAAGGAGCATATTACGATGAATTGACGGAAGAGCAGAAAGACAGATATTGCTCTTATATGAACGTGAAGGATAGAAGAGCATTTGAAGAAGTTCAGATTCTAGTCCTTGAGGAAATGTATGGAGAAGAGAATCCACTCCACTTCCAGCTGACTTATAAAGAGAAGCCATTGACAAAGGAAGAGTTCGAAGAGCGTGTTAAATGGGTTGAGGAACAATTCTACAAAGATGACGATATTGAGCTATAAATAGCAAAAAATCGAATCCGAGACAAAATCCGAGACATGCACAAAAAAATCCGAGACATTTCGAAAAAACACGATACAACAAGTTATAAGAGCTGATACCCTAATTCTCATTGAAATACAAGGGAATTCTCACGAAATGAGACAACAAATTAGAGCATGAAAAAATACCATAAATAATAATTGGTAAGGATGAGGTCCCCAGTTCAAATCTGGGTAGCAGCTCCAGCTTTCAAGACTCAAAACGTTTGTTTTGGGTCTTTTTTGTTATGGGAAAACACCAAATGAAAAACGAAGATTCTTCCTTCGGTTGCAATATCCTACAATTCGTATTATATAGGTTTGTGCTGTGTGCGGCTGGTATGGTACAATTCTAGCTACTACTGAAAATGGGAGTAAGAAAATGAGCAGTCTTTCCTCTAAGATCCTGGTGATCAATACCGGCAGTTCTTCACTGAAGTTTCAGCTGATCGAAATGTATGAAGAACGGTCCATCATTCGCGGCACCTGTGAGCGCATCGGCGAAGAGATGGGTCACATCGAATACAACAAGAAAGGCCGTATCTGGAATATCGATGTGCCGATGGCAGACCATCGTGCTGCCTTTGCCATCATCAAAAAGATGCTGATCGAAGGGGAGACCCGCGGCGTCAAGTCGCTGGATGAAATCGCCGGTATCGGACACCGTGCGGTTCAGGGCGGCGAAAAGTATGTGGAAGCCACCCTCGTCACTCAGGACGTCAAGGATGCCATCACGGAGATGATTCCCATTGCTCCCATCCACAACCGTGCAACTTTGAGCGGTTTCGAAGCAGCGGAAGAGGCTTTCGGGGATCTGATCCCCCAGGTCGCGGTGTTTGACAATGCCTTCCATAACACCATGAAGCCGGAAGCATACATCTATGCGCTGCCCTATGAGTTCTATACCGATTACAAGATCCGTAAGTACGGCTATCACGGAGCCTCGCACCGTTACGTGACCGAGCGCCTCCGGGAACTTTATCCCGCCTACCGGAGAGTCATCTCCTGCCATCTGGGCAACGGCGCATCCCTGTGCGCGGTCCTGGACGGAAAATGCGTGGACACCACCATGGGCCTGACCCCGCTCGGCGGCATTATGATGGGAACACGCTGCGGCAACATCGATCCGGCCATCATCCCGTATCTGCAGAACACCACTGGAATGACCGCCGATGAGATCGACTACATCATGAATAACAAGTCCGGCCTTCTCGGACTGTCCGGTGTCAGCTCCGACCTCCGGGATGTGGAAGCGGCAGCGGCGGAAGGCAACTACCGTGCACAGATCGCACTGGATCTTTTCGTTTACACCGCAGCGACCTATATCGCGGCAGTCACGGTCTCCCTCGGCGGCCTGGACGCCATCATCTTCACCGCCGGAATCGGTGAGAACGACCCCGGCATGCGCAAGATGATCTGCGACCGGCTGAAACATTTCGGCGTGGAGATCGACGATAAGATCAACAATGAGGTACGGCGCCGCGAATGCAGCATCGCGTCTCTAGATTCCAAGGTGGGGATCTTCGTCATTCCCACGAATGAGGAACTGGTCGTGGCACGGGATACCTACAAGCTCATCCGCTCGATGAAGGGCGATGATCTGGACGACTGATTTTCACAAAAATACTTGTGGAGCGGTTGTGTCTCGTGTACAATACTTTGAGTAAGCATTAAAGAGGGAACTGCGTTTTACCGTCAGGCAAAACGCATTAAAAAGGGAGGACCCATAATGAATTCGAACGTAGTATATTTCAGCCCCACCGGAGGAACGAAAGCCATTGCGGAACTGATCATCAATGATCTGAACTCTCAGGTCTTTGATATGACGGTCTCCGTGCTTCCCAGTTTCTTCAATGAGGATGACATCGTGTTTTTCCTGGTCCCGGTCTACGGCGGACGCATTCCGAAACCGGTTTATGAGCGCATGAAGCTCATGCACGGCAACAACACTCCGGCAGTGGTCATCGCCGTATACGGCAACCATGCTGTGGGAGATGCGCTTCTGGAGATGAAGGAGCTGGCCAAGGACTGCGGATTCAATGTGTTCGCGGCAGGCGAGATGATTGCTCCCCATTCTCTGGACAAGTCCTATGGTGCCGGCCGTCCGGATGCCAGCGACAAGGCCAAGTTCAAGGAGTTTGTGGATAAGGTCATGGCCGCCACCAGCTTCAAGGAGATCACGGTCCCCGGCAACAAGAAATACAAACCCTATGTCGGCGTTCCGGTCCGTCCCGTCGTGATTCGGAAGAACTGCATGGGATGCGGCATCTGCTCGGAGACCTGCCCCACCAATGCCGTCTATCTGGTACAGGGAAGAAACAGCGACGTCAGCAAGACGGAACTGTTAAAGTGCATCAGCTGCATGCACTGCATCACGGTATGCGCCAGCGATGCCCGCCGTGTTCCCCTCGCCGAGAAAGCGGCGATCCATGCCGCCCTTGCAAAGAACGCATCCGGCCGCAAGGAACCGAAGTTCTACCTTTGATCTTAAATGAGTTATTATACGGAGATTTCCTCCTGCAGGAAGTCTCCGTTTTCCATTATCTGGGTGTTAGTCCAATTAACAATACCCTCAATTTCCGCGGAAATGTATAAAAACAGACACTTTTTGAAAATGTGTTGTATTCAAGTCAAATGAAGGCAAATTGATGATTGATTAAAAAAATTGTTCTTTCTACAATGAAAGCACAAAAGGGAAATGCACTTCCGTTTTTTTTAAGCATCCAGTCAGTCGGTCAACTGACTGCCTTACGGATCCCCCCGTGCAGTACTTTCCCATGAATACCGTCTCACACCGGCAGCGTGTGCCCGTGAGACGTGAGGATTTTTTCTCTCCCCCTCTTCATCACGGCAGCAGATCTTTTCCCCATACGGATCTGCTGCCGACATTATTTTCGGATGTTTTGTGCCGGTTTTTCCAGACCGGTATTTTTCTTGGGCAAAAAAGGAAATTCCGTATTTTCAATACCGCAGGGAAATGGTAATATGAAGCCAGAAAGACCTGCGGTCCCGCAGGTTAGCGGAAAATAGAAAAGGTTAGGAGGAGAAAAGAATGTTATGGGGTGACGGCTCTGCTGCCGCGATGGCGGCGGCGGATGCAGCGAAGGCGGCAGTTCGAACAACGGCAAACTTCGACTGGACCTTCATCACGCTGCTGGCGTTAGTGGTCGTGGGCGTTTACGTCCCACAGATCAAAAAGAAAAACTGGAACGGTGTTTTCGCAGCTCTGGCGCTCTACGGGGTGCATTGGCTGTATGAGATCGTCAATGCGGTGATCTGCCACATCTGGGGCTATGCATTGTGGACAGTATCTCCTTCCAGTACCACATTTATCCTGCTGATCGGTGTATGCTGGGAACTTTCCCTGATGTTCTCCATCGCCGGATTTACGGCAGACCTGCTTCCGGAAGACAAGGATAAGAAAATCCTGGGCATCAACAACCGTGTATTCTTTGCCATCGGTTCCGCACTGGGATTTGCGCTCTTCGAGATCTTCCTTGCCTCGACACCTGCCTTTATCTGGGTGTACAAATGGTGGGGATTCCTTCCGGTGTTCATTACCACTTACATCCCGTTCTTCCTGGTGTCCTACCTGGTGTATGACATGCCGAGAGACAAACAGAAGAAAGTGGTTGGCACTCTCTGGATCTGTGTTGCGATCCTTCTGATCGTACTGATCCCGCTGGGAGTCATCTGATCCTGCCTGTTCAAGAAAAAACCAGCTGATCTGTGTTAGATCAGCTGGTTTTCATTTTGCTTTTCGATTATTCGGCCGGATTCTCCGAAGGCGTGGGAGCCTCGGAATCTGCCGGCTCCGCGGATTCATCCGGAGCTTTTGATTCGTCCGGTTCCGCTTCCGGACTGGGAGACGGAGACTGGCTCGGGGCGGTGGTCGGTTCCGGTGCATTGATGACCCGGTCAAAATTGACCATCATCGTGGCACACTGGGCGCGCGGGCAGGTGCCCTGCGGCTGCAGTGTGGTGGAGGTGACACCGCTCATGAGACCGACGTTTACAGCCCATGCCATAGCCGGACGGGCATAGCCGGAGATCTGCTTTTCATCCGAGTACCGGGAGAGGGAGGACTGATCCACCTGCTCGCTGGCCTTTCCCTTGTAGATGGCATATTTGAACATGATCGCCGCCACCTGCTGACGGGTGATCAGCGTATTGGGGGCAAATTTGCCGTCCCCGATGCCTCCGACGATGTTCTTGTCCGCTGCCCAGATGATGGGGGAAGCATACCATGCGGTATTCTTCACATCGGAGAAGGGGCTGACATTGCCGGTGGCCGGTTTTCCCTCCATGCTGTAGAGGATGGTCACCAGCATGGCGCGGGTCATCTCCATGGCCGGGGCGAAGAGGAAGTCCTGTGTGCCGACCATCAGGCCTTTGTGAACGGCACTGCTTACAAAGGTGTAATACCATGCCGTGGGCGGGACATCATAGAAGATGTCACCGTACTCGGTGGAGTAGAATGTAGTCACCGGGCTGGGATTCTTTCCGGCTGCGGTGGCGATGGCCTTGTTGGTCTTGCCCGGCGTCATCACGCCGTTCTGTGCGATGGCGCTGCTGCCGGTGGGATTGGAGCCGTCGGTGGTGTACCGGATGACGGATCCGACCGTGGGAGAGCGCAGTGTGACGGTGCCGTTGCCGGCGGAGACGATGGACGGTGCCTCGGTGATGTTGGCATCCACCTGCTTGGAAGCCACCGGTGTGCGGGTGCCGAAGGAGTCGAATCCGGCGACTTTCAGAGTCACCCGGCTGTTCAGGTTGATGGTTCCGTTGGTGGTGGGGCTTGCCAGAGTCGGCGTCGTGCCGTCGGTGGTGTAGTGCAGGGTCACGCCGCTGTTATTGGCAGAGACGCTGACCGTTCCGCCGTTTACGCTGATGGTGGGAGCGGAGTAGGCCGGAAGGTTGGTGCCGCGGTTGGGAGCACTGCTGTAAACGGTGCCGTTCTGCAGGGCGATGCCCCGGCGGCGGAACAGTTCCGACACGGTAACGAATTCATACCCCTGGTTCTTGAGGGTATCGATGGCGCGCAGACCGCCCTGTACGGAAGTCTGATAGATGTCATGAAGAAGGATGATGGAGCCGTCTGAGGCGCTCTTCATGATATTATTGTAGACGGTGTCCGCATTGTGGTATTTCCAGTCCACCGGATCCACGGACCAGGTGATAATAGGATGCGCGACATTGGCCCGGATGGTGGCATTGTTCTCGCCTCCGGGGATACGTACCAGATAATTGTAATTGCCGCCCATGGCGCGGGTCAGATAGGAACCCACCTGATTGATCTGGCTCTGCATCTCGCTGCCGGAGATCTTGGAGAAGGTGGGGTGTCCCCAGCTGTGGTTTGCCAGCTGATGGCCTTCGGCCACCATGCGGGACAGCAGGGAATTGTAATTCTTGACGCCGTAACTGCCGTTGGCTCCGCACATGAAGAATGTGGCGGGGACACCTCTTGAAGAAAGACCGTCCAGAAGGGAGGCAGTATAATTGCCGGGGCCGTCATCGAAGGTGATGGCGATGAGCTTGTTGCCTGCGGCCTCAGCCGGTACGGTCAGCCCGCCGAAAAAGGGCAGGACCAGCGCCAGGCTCAGCAGCAGTGGCAGGATTTTCTTTTTCATTTTGCTTGTAACTCCTTTTTGCGGGATCTTCCTTTCCGCAGGGAACGGAGGATCCGGTTCTGCAGCCCCAGATGTCGGGAGCGACGACAGAAGAGGCTACTTTACATAATACTATAATGCCCCAATTGAATTCAAAAGTCAAACGGGGATGAAATGAGACCTGATGCAAAAGAACTGGAAGAAAATGGTTTTTCCTTCTTGTTGTTGCGGCAGGTTTTCATTCCGTGTAAAATAATGTAGAAAGAACAGACAGTTCCGTGAGTATGGATTTAAAGGAAGAGGATGGTTCCAATGAAGGAAGTTCTGGAAAAAACGAAAAAACTGGGATTCGGCCTGATGCGTCTTCCGAAGAAGGATGACGTCATCGACGTGGAACAGGTGAAAGAGCTGGTGGATCAGTTCATGGAAGCAGGATTTACCTACTTCGATACCGCCTGGGCTTATCAGGGAAGCGAGGAAGCCGCCCGGCAGGCGCTGGTGGAACGGTATCCCCGGGATTCCTTCACCCTGGCCACGAAGAATGCCGCATGGATCAACTGCAAGACGAGAGAAGAAGCCATCGCACAGTTCGAGACCTCTCTGGAACGCACCGGCGCGGGATACTTTGATTTTTATCTGCTTCACAATCTCGGCGGTCCCCGTACCCATTTCTTCGATGATTACGATATGTGGTCCTTTGTCCGGGAGATGAAGGAAGCGGGAAAGATCCGCCATTACGGTTTTTCCTTCCACTCCACACCGGAGGAACTGGACGAACTGCTGACAAAACACCCCGACGTGGAATTCGTCCAGCTGCAGATCAACTATGCCGACTGGGAAAGCCCCGCCATCCAGTCCCGGGCCGTCTATGAAGTGGCACGGAAACACGGAAAACCGGTGGTGATCATGGAACCGGTGAAAGGAGGCCTTCTGGCGGCGCCTCCCAAGTCCGTGGAGGAGATCTTCCAAAATGCCGAACCGGGATCCAGCAGTGCCAGCTGGGCTCTGCGGTTCGCCGCCGATCTGGACGGCGTTCTCGCGGTGCTCTCCGGGATGAACACCGTGGAACAGATGGCGGACAACATCGCCACCCTGAAGGATTTCCGCGGGCTGACGGAAGCACAGAGGGAGACTCTGAACAACGCGCAGAAAGCCATGGCGGAAGTGCCGCTGATCCCGTGCACCACCTGCAACTACTGCGCCAAGGTGTGCCCCATGGAGATCGGCATCTCCGGATCCTTCACCGCCATGAACATCATGCTCCTTTTCGATAACCTTGCTTCGGCCAAGCATCAGGAGAACTGGCTGGTGGGCGGACACGGACGGAAACACGCCAATGAATGCATCCAGTGCGGTGCCTGCGAGGAAGTGTGCCCGCAGCACATCTCCATCCGGGAGGAACTGGTGCGGGTGAAGGAGACCCTGCTGGAAGACGGGGAAGGCTGATCCGACGAGCTTAACCCAACGATGTTAAAAGAATCGTCATGAATCCTCCGGGATTTATGCGTATAATATCAGCAATCAAAAGAAGGAAGACAAGGAAGGGCCAACCGCAAGCAGGGTTGGTTTTCAGGGAAGACATATGAGCAAACGATCGGATATCAAGGTACTCGTTGCCTGTCATAAACCATGCCCGGTACCGGAAGATCCCATGTACCTGCCCCTTCATGTGGGACGGGAAGGAAAGGATCCCATCGGTTTTACCGGAGACAATACCGGGGACAACATCAGTGCCCGGAACCCCATGTTCTGTGAGCTCACCGGGCTCTACTGGGCCTGGAAGAACCTGGACACGGATGTGCTGGGACTGGTCCATTACCGGCGCCTGTTCACGCTGCGTTCTCTCCCGAAAGGAGCGGAGGACGAGGAGGGACTCAAACAGGTGCTGACGGAAAAGCAGGCACGGAAGCTTCTGAAAAAGTACAAGGTCCTGGTTCCAAAAAAACGGAACTACTATATTGAAACGCTGGCATCCCACTATCAGCATACCCATGACATCCGTCAGATGGATACGGCACGGGAGCTCATTGCCCAGCAGTGTCCGGAGTATCTGACGTCCTTTGACCGGGTGATGGGGCAGAAGGGCGGATATATGTTCAACATGTTCATCGCCCCGAAACCGCTGATGGACGGATACTGCCAGTGGCTCTTCGCCATCCTGTTTCCTCTGGTGGACCGCCTGGGGGACGAGGGGATGACCGCTTTTGAGAAACGGTATCCCGGCCGGGTCAGCGAGATCCTGTGGAACGTCTATCTGGATCATCTCGTGGCCACCGGGGAACTGAGGAAAGAGGAGATCCATCCCGTTCCGTATATGTATTTCGGCAGGATCGACTGGCCGAGAAAAGTAAAGGCATTTTTAGGCGCCAAATTCCTGAATCAGAAATATGACGCCAGCTTCTGAAAGAGAACAACATGAAAGACTGTACTGTAATCATACCGGTATATAACTGTGAGGCATCTCCACTGCGGCGATGCCTTCAGCGCGTGTTTGCCCTGGGTGAAGCCTTTGAGATCCTCGTCATCGACGACGGATCCACGGACGAAACTCCCAGGGTGCTGGAGGAGATGCGCGAGCAGATGCCCTCCCTGCAGGTGATCCGGCAGAGCAATACCGGCGTCTCCGGAGCACGGAATGCGGGAATCGCCAAAGCCACCGGGAAATGGGTGGTGTTCTGCGATGCCGACGATGAACTGGATCCGCAGGCGCTGAAAACGAATCTGCAGACGATGGAAGGATGCAGTGCCGACTACGGCTTCGGCGATTTTTCCAAGGTCGTCAGCGGGAACCGGGAGACCATCACCACCGATGATCTCCATACCGCCGAGCAGGTGCTTCATACCATGCTGTGCCGTCCCAATCAGTACGGTGCCGTTTGGGGAAAGGTCTACCGCAGGGAATTCCTGCAGGAGAACCATCTGTATTTCAATCCGGACCTGTCCCATGCGGAGGATACGGAGTTTCTGGTACGGGTGCTGCAGAATGCCCGGCATGTCACGAAGCTGCCGGAGATCATGTACACCTACTACATCTATCCATCCTCTTCCGCCAAGATCAATCAGGCGGCGCTCCACCATTTCCGCAATGCGCTGGAGGCCATCCATCAGGATGTAGCCTGGGAGCCGGAGGGGATCCAGAAGGCCTTTTACAACTGCTGCTGCATCAATCTTCTCATCATGATGGTCAACTATATCTTCCGCCCGGGGGTCTCCTTTATGGAGGGAAAGCCCATCCTGGACGGTGTGCTGCGGGAGGAACTGATCCAGGACGCCCTGAAGAATTATGACAAGTCCGAGATGGGGAAGACCAACCGGGTGGTGCTGACGGCATTGAAGAACAACCAGCTGCAGGTCGCCTATGCCGCCGTAAAGGTGCGGCAGGCGCGGTGACGGCAGGATGCATGCGATTTCCGGTGGAAACCGGGACGGATCTGTGATAAAATAAATTAGTTATGACTAAAATTCTCGTATTTGGAATGACGGAAAACAGCGGCGGCGTGGAAGCCTTTCTCATGAATAACTTCCGCAGCATCGACCGCTCGAAGATGCAGTGGGATTTTCTCTGCAACTCTCATGAGCCCATCGCCTATGAGGAGGAGATCCTGGCGGCTGGGAGCAGGACCTTTCATATCACGGCCCGCAGCCAGAGCGTCCCGAAGTATGAAAAGGAACTGCATGCCTTTTTCCGGGAACACGCAAAAGAATATGACGCCATCTGGGTGAACGTCTCCAGCCTTGCCAACATCGACTATCTCATCTGCGCCAAACGGTACGGCATCAGACGGAGGATCATCCACAGCCACAACTCCCGCAACATGGACAGCGCCCTCCGGGGAAAGGTCCATGGAGTGAACCGGCGGATCATCGACCGGTACGCCACGGATTTCTGGGCATGTTCCCAGTCGGCGGCGGAATGGTTCTACCGGGACGATCTGATGGATCAGGTGGTGCTGGTTCGAAACGCCATCGATCTGGAGCGGCTGGCCTATAATGATGAGAAGAGGAAACAGATCCGTGCACAGTACGGGCTGGAAGAGAAATTCCTCATCGGCAACGTGGGGCGTCTGCATCACCAGAAGAACCAGTCCTTCGCACTGAAGGTGTTCCGGAAGGTGCTGGACCGGAGGGCGGATGCCCATCTGGTGCTCATCGGCCAGGGTGAGGACGAGGAGAAGCTGAAAGAGGAATCCCGTCAGCTGGGCGTCGCCGACCACGTGCTCTTTGCCGGACTGTCCCGGGACGTTCCAGGCTGGCTGTCGGCACTGGACGTATTCCTGTTTCCCTCCACCTTTGAGGGACAGCCCATCGCGGCACTGGAGGCGGAAGCCTCCGGCATCCCCGTGCTGGCATCGCTGGAAGGCTCTCCCACGGCGGGACTGCTGGACAACTTCCGGCTTCTGTCGCTGCAGGAAACGCCGGACACATGGGCGGAAGAGCTGCTGAAGCTGCCGCTGGACCGTGCATCCGGCACGGTCATCACGGAGCGGTTCCGGCAGGCGGGATATGAAATACACGAGGAAGCAAGAAGACTCAGCGAATTATTACAGGGAACAATCATGGACCGATATCAGATCGTAGAAAAAGCAGGACAATTCAATCACGCCGGCAGCAAGGCCACCGCGGATGTGGCGGCCGTTGCGGAAACGCTGGGATTCCATCCCGCCGTGGTTCACATGAACACGCTGAAGGATACGAAACCGGCGAAAGCCATCCGGCAGGCTGGCTATTTTACGGACTGGATCGGAGTGACGAGAAAGATCCCCGCCGGTGCGGTGGTGCTGATGCAGCATCCCTTCCACCATGTGCAGCTGACGAGAGAAAAGAACCTGCGGAAACTGAAAGAAGAGAAACGGGTGAAGTTCATCTCCTTCGTTCACGATGTGGAGAAGCTTCGCGCCTTCCGATACAACGACTACTATTGTCAGGAATTCAATACCATGATGGATCTGGCGGATGTGCTCATCGTCCACAACGAGGTGATGAAGGAGTACTTCGTCCAGTGCGGATTCCCGGAAGAGAAGATCGTGACACTGGGGATCTTCGATTACCTGCAGGAAGGAGAGGTCCGGGAGAAACCGGTCTTTGAGCCTTCCATCACCATCGCGGGAAATCTGGATACCAACAAGTGTGTCTATATCGG
>JAEIGA010016962.1_pt1 | contig 11086 bp, 12 predicted proteins | sample 9270691 | NCBI WGS metagenome assembly JAEIGA01 (sample SAMN17057246, study PRJNA624740) | gut metagenome | biome: biome; isolation source: fecal sample | host: Bos grunniens | place: China: Xizang | collected 2019 | reverse complement strand
TAATAATCGGGCTTATAGCGTGCAAAGATATATTCTTTCTTGGAAGTTTCATAATAATTCGATACTTTTGTTTGTTTGAAAAACTGAAACTACAATAGTTATGGGAGCATATAAACGCGTTCTTTTGAAATTAAGCGGCGAGAGCCTCGGCGGTCCCGCAGGAAAAGGTATTGATGAAAACTGGCTTGCAGCCTATGCCGAAGAAGTGGCTTCTGCTGTGAAGAACGGTCTTCAGGTTGCTATCGTTATCGGTGGCGGAAATATCTTCCGTGGTCTTCAGGGTGTAGGAAAAGGCTTTGACCGTGTGAATGGAGACAAGATGGGTATGCTGGCTACAGTTATCAACTCTCTCGGACTTTCAATGGCGATCCGCAGTGCTGGTGTAGAGGCTGAAGTGTTCACTGCAACTCCGATGATGCCGGTTGCACGTTACTATATGAGGGATGACGCAGTAGCTGTGATGGAAAGAGGTGGTGTCGCTCTCATTGCGGGAGGCACAGGTAATCCATATTTTACCACTGACTCCGGAGCTGCACTCCGTGCATTGGAGATCGGAGCAGATGCTCTTCTCAAGGGTACACGTGTGGATGGTGTCTATACTGCCGATCCTGAAAAGGACCCATCTGCCGTCAAGTATGATGAACTTTCATTTGACAAGGCTATAGAAGACCGCCTCAAGGTAATGGATCAGACAGCCTTTGCGCTCTGCCGTGAAGGAAACATGCCGATCATCGTGTTCGACATGAACCAGAAAGGCAACCTCACCAAACTCGTAAAAGGTGAAAAAGTAGGAACCTTGGTTCATGTATAAGTAACAGTCATTCCTGACTTACACAGACACCGTCATTCCCGACTTGATCGGGAATCTCAATAGAAATACTAAAAACAATTATATCATGATTACAAAAGCAAAAGAAATCCTCTCTGGCGCTAAGGATAAGATGAACGGCGCTGTACATCATCTTGATGAAGAGCTCAAGACATATCGTGCAGGTAAGGCTAACCCGCTCGTGTTCAACTCAGTAATGGTTGACTACTATGGTAGCCCTACACCGATCCCACAGGTGGCTTCTGTAACTACTCCAGATGCAAAGACCCTCATGCTTCAGCCATGGGAGAAGAAGATGATTCCTGTTATCGAGAAGGCTATCATCGATGCAAACCTCGGACTTACTCCTTCAAACAATGGTGAGAGCATCCGCTGTACTGTACCGCCTCTTACTGAGGACCGTCGTAAGGAGCTCATCAAGAAGGCAAAGGCTGCCGGCGAGAATGCAAAGGTGAGCGTTCGTAACGCACGTCGCGACGCAATCGAACACCTCAAGAAGGCTCAGAAGGACGGAATGCCTGAGGATATGGTAAAGGAGTATGAGCAGCTCATCCAGAAGGAGACCGACGCTTTCTCAAAGAAGGTTGAGGAACTCGTGACTGGCAAGGAGAAAGAGATCATGACAGTATAAACTGGCAGATTTTTATTGCAGGTATAAAAAGAATTCTATAAATTTGTTGACGTTATAGAAAACGTTATGGGAACTTATCGATTTAGCAGCCTCGGTTTTTATTACTTCTATTACCAGACAAGGTGATGGACCGGGCGTTGCGTATCGTATAATATAGATGTATATTTTATCTGCTGTCCGGTTTTATTCCGGACAGCCTTTGTTTTTGTCAACAGTATAGATGACTACACAACAAGCATATTTAATGACAGGATATGTCCTTGATGGTGCACAGGGGTCATTTGGCGGTACCCCCGTGCACACCAATCTGTGTTGTGGAGTCTGTATGGCACATTTAGGTGCACCGGGGTTGGCGGTTTTGACCCCCGTGCACGTTTGTGGATATTAAACTGTAAAAAGACAACAGGAAATGAAGAAAGTAGCGATTCAAGGAGTCAAGGGATGTTTCCACGAGCAGGCTGCTTACCTTTTTTATGAAAAAGAGGGATTGCCGAAGCCGCAGATAGTGGAGTGCTCTTCATTTGACGAACTATACAAGAGGATGGATGATGGTTCGGCAGATGCGGCTATAATGGCTATCGAGAATACTGTATCCGGAGGACTCCTGCCCAATTTCGAGCTCCTGCGAAAATATGACCGCAAGATAAAGGGAGAGGTGTTCCTGCGCATCAAGCAGAACCTTATGGCACTTCCGGGTCAGAAGATAGAAGACCTCCATGAAGTCAGGTCGCACTATATGGCGATAAACCAGACCAGACCATATTTTAATGACTATCCCGATATCAGGTTAGTGGAATATGCGGATACAGCAAGAAGTGCGGCAGATATAGCGAAGGAAGGCATCAAGGGAGTAGGAGCGATAGCATCGGAGCTGGCAGCTGAGATATACGGTCTCGAAATCATAGCGGAGGGGATAGAGACTTATAAGCAGAACTTCACGAGATTTCTGGTTCTGGATGATTCGCTGCAGGTGGACAAGGCGAGGATAAACAAGGCCTCCATGTGTTTTACATTGCCTCATAAGCCGGGTTCCCTGACTCACGTGCTTACGATTCTCTCATTTTATGATATGAATCTTACCAGGATCCAGTCCCTTCCGATCCCGGGACAGGAGTGGCAGTATTTCTTTTATGTTGATATAAAGTTTGAAGATTATGAAAGGTATGTTCAGGCATTGTCTGCTGTAAAGCCACTTATGACAGACCTGAACATCCTCGGAGAATATGAGGCGGCTATTTAATGATATAAGATTATGAAGACATTATGAGTAATCGGACTCGGACTCATCGGCGGATCGATGGCCATTGATCTGAGGAGAAAAGGATTTACATCACAGATATTGGGAGTGGAGAAGGACCCGGTCAATGCGGCTGCGGCAGAAAAGATCGGTCTGGTGGACCGTGTGGTAAGCATGGAAGAATGTATCGACAGGAGTGATGTCATCATTCTGGAAGTGCCTGTGGATGCGGCATTGAAGCTTCTGCCGATGGTGCTTGACCGTTTTGCTCAGACGGATGCGAAAGATAAGGTTGTCATGGATGTATGTTCTACAAAGGAGGGTCTGTCCGAAAGTGTGAAATATCATTCGAAAAGACAGATGTATGTGGCCTCACATCCTATGTCCGGTACCGAATACAGCGGTCCGTGGGCGGCTTTGCCCGGACTTTTCGACGGAAGGGCATGCATCATCTGCGACCATCAGGAATCAGACTATAAGGCGGTCAAGACAGTAGAGAGTCTTTATTCTGTCCTGAATATGAGGGTGATATATATGAACTCGTCAAATCACGATGTGCATACTGCCTATATCTCCCATGTGTCGCACGTCATTTCATTTGCTTTGGCGCAGACAGTCCTCGACAAGGAGAAGGATGAGAAGCATATCTTTGATCTGGCTTCCGGCGGATTTTCGTCGACAGTACGTCTTGCAAAGAGCGGCGCAGATATGTGGACACCTATCCTGCTGCAGAACAGTGACAATGTGCTTCATGTGCTGGATACATATATGGATAAATTGAAGGCTTTTCGCGAAGCCATCGCTGACGGCAGTGATGAAAAGGTGCGTGGCCTTATAGAGGAGGCGAATAAAATAAGAAGAATAATTAGATAGATTATGGCATCAAAGAAATTGGAACTTGTTTCCCTCTATGAATGGGGAATGTTCACAGAGCCGAGACCGAGCGTGGTGGCAGGTCCGTGCAGTGCAGAGACAGAAGAGCAGATAATGGAGACTGCCAAGGGCTTGAAAGAGTTGGGAATCAATGTATTCCGTGCCGGCATATGGAAACCGCGTACTCATCCGGGATCATTTGAAGGAGTTGGTGCTCCCGGCCTAAAGTGGATGCAGAAGGTAAAGAAGGAGTATGGTCTGAAGATATCTACAGAGGTTGCCAGTGAAAAGCATGTGTTCGAGTGTCTCAAATATGGTGTAGACCTCGTATGGATAGGAGCAAGGACTACAGCCAATCCGTTCCTCGTGCAGGAGATTGCAGATGCTTTGAAGGATACTGACATCCCTGTCCTTGTCAAGAATCCTGTCAATCCGGACCTTGATCTGTGGATCGGTGCTCTGGAGCGCCTGAACAATGCCGGTATCAAGAAACTGGGCGTTATTCACAGAGGATTCTCCACTATAGACAAGATCAAGTATCGCAACGATCCGCAGTGGCAGATGGCCATCGAGCTTCGCAGTCGTTATCCGGAACTTCCATTCTTGGTGGACCCAAGCCACATGGGAGGTCATAAGGATTATATAAAGGAACTCAGCCAGAGATCTCTGGACCTTGGATTCGAGGGCCTGATGATCGAGTCGCACTGTGATCCTTCATGTGCATTGAGCGATGCCAGGCAGCAGCTTACTCCTGAAGAATTGAAGGACATGCTTTATAATCATATCTCGGTGAGGGATAATGACTCGGATGCAAAGGAGTGGAAGGAAAATATCGACCAGTTGCGTGCAAAGATCGACATCCTTGACGAAAGTCTTCTCTATACCCTGTCGTCCCGTATGAATATCAGCCGACAGATCGGTGAATATAAGAGGAATCACAACATTGCCATCCTTCAGACATCAAGATGGGATTCCCTGCTTGCCAAGGTTGTGGAAAAGGGAGAGGCATACGGCCTTCCGCAGGATTTTGTGAAAGACGTATTCAATGCCATCCATGAGGCTTCTGTAGAGATTCAGAACGAGATTATTTCAGGAATGTCTTCAAAGCAGTAATGAAAGTCTGCCTGTCCTGATCTGAAAGGAAGTCAGCCTTGATAGGGATATAGAACAGACGGAGTTTGAGATTGTCGGAGATCTTTGCGCAGTCGCGTACTCTCTGGCAATCTTTTTCTGTTGTCATGATCACTGCAGTCGGGAAGACCTTTGCCGCAGCCTGTATCTCCCGCATGTCTGCATTGCTGAATTTGTGGTGGTCCGGATAATTCAGATGCTTCAGGATCTTATAGTCGCTGCTCAGGTAATGTCTCAACGGCAAGTCGTTGGCTATGCCGGTGAAAAGCACGAGCTTCTTTGAATAGACATATCTCGGATCTCCTTCAGGGAATACAGCCTTTGCGCTGTCATAGCAGGTCTTTGTGAAGAAGATATATTGCTTCTTTCCGTTCTTTCTGGTTCCGTAACATTCAGATCCGTCATAGAGTGATATGCCCAGAGCCTCTGCCCATTTGCTCTTTTCCCATGCGTTCAGGTCCGGCGGACATTTCGACACGACAATGATGTCTGCTGCTGAAATTCTTTCAGGCAGGTCACGCAGTCTTCCAAGCGGAAGGAGGTGGTCCTTGAATATAGGTCTGTTGTAGTCAACGAGAACAATGGAGGCTGATGCCTTTATCGATCTGTGCTGGAATGCGTCATCAAGAATTATAAGGTCAGCTTTCGGCAGAATCTTGTCCCTGCATCTGCGGGCCTTGCGCGAGGTACGTACCTTATATGGGTTGCACAGGAAGTCGCATCCTTCTTTTCTGGACTTGTCTACGGCGACTGTTATCCCGGGAAACTTGCTTTTGATCTGCATCGGCTCGTCTCCGTACTCATATGCTGTGCCGTCAGCAGTTACCTGCTGGAAACCTTTTGTCTTTCTCTTGTATCCCCTTGAAAGGACTGCAATGTCTTTCTTGCCCCACTGCGGGTCTTCAAGGAGCATACGCAACAGCATTTCGGTGTGAGGTGTCTTTCCTGTACCACCGACAGTGATGTTGCCTACGCATATTGAAGGCACTTCTGTGGTGTGGGTCCTTCGGAGTCCGCAGTCAAACATGAAATGCCTGAACTTCAAGGAAAACCAATATGGAAAAAGTAATATCTTATCTATCATCTTTCAATTATACGTTATATACGTTTCCAGCTTCCGGAGCCTCGTCGGAGCCCCAGCGTTCTGCAATATAGTCAAGTGTCGAAAACAGTTCGGCAGGGTCATTCAGAGTGACGAGTCTGAGCCTTGTCTCCTTAAAATCAGGAAGCCCTTTGAAATAGCACGAGAGATGTCGCCTCATTTCAAGCACTCCAACGCGTTCTCCCTTGATTTCCAAGGATTTGGATAGGTGCCTTTTTGCCAGATCCACTCTGTCGGTGACGCTCATTGGCGGTAAGAGCTCGCCAGTCTGCATATAATGCTTGATTTCCTTGAATATCCATGGGTGACCATAAGTCGCACGACCTATCATGATACCGTCCACTCCATATCTGTCGAAGTATTCCTTTGCCTTCTGCGGAGTAGTTATATCTCCGTTTCCGATGATCGGAATGTGCATGCGCGGATTCTCCTTTATCTTTCCGATAAGAGTCCAGTCGGCTTCCCCCTTGTACATCTGGCAGCGTGTCCTGCCATGAACGGTAAGTCCCTGGATTCCGACATCCTGCAGCCTTTCAGCAAGTTCGACTATGATTTTTGAGTCCTCGTCCCATCCAAGGCGGGTCTTGACCGTCACCGGGAGTTTTACGGCATCCACAACCATGCGGGTGATCTCCACCATCTTGTCGGGCTCCCTCATCATTCCGGAACCTGCACCTCGGCGGGCGATCTTGCTTACAGGACAGCCGAAATTGATGTCCACAAGATCAGCTCCATGTCCTCCAGCAATCTCGGCCGCTCTTTCAGCCATTACAGCTGCATCGACCATGGCTTCAGGAATGTTTCCATAGATCTGTATTCCTATAGGAGTCTCATAGTCGTAAGTGACAAGTTTTTCAAGGGATTTGCGTGCGTCGCGGATCAGACCGTCCGATGATATGAATTCGGTATACATCATGTCTGCCCCGAATTCCTTGCATACGAACCTGAAGGACGCGTCTGTCACATCCTCCATCGGCGCCAGAAACAGCGGTCTTTCTCCTAATTCTATATTCCCGATCTTCATACAGCCTGCAAAAATACAAAATCCTCACGAAATTTGCTCTTAAGCGCCCGATTTTGTAGTTTTGTCAATTGTAATAAACGAACTATATGGGAAAGATACAGACAATAGGTGTCCTGACTTCAGGCGGAGATGCACCGGGAATGAATGCGGCTATCAGGGCCGTGACCAGAGCTGCAATATATAACGGCTGGAAGGTCAAGGGAATATATAGAGGCTGGGAAGGACTCATCAATAATGAGATAAAGGACTTCACATCGGAAAGCGTAAGCGGCACGATCAACAGGGGAGGAACCATCCTCCGCACTGCCCGCAGCAAGGATTTTCTTAATGAGGAAGGACGTGCGAGAGCTTATGAGAATATAAAGGCAAACGATATAGATGCGCTTGTCGTAATCGGTGGAAACGGATCCCTTGCAGGTGCTCAGGTTATTGCTGCCGAATATGACTTGCCGTGCGTAGGTCTTCCGGGCACCATAGATAACGATCTTTATGGCACAGATACCACAATCGGATATGATACAGCGCTGAATACTATCATGGACTGTGTTGATAAGATCAGGGATACCGCCAATTCACACAACCGTATCTTCTTTGTTGAAGTGATGGGCCGCGATGCCGGTTTTCTCGCACAGAATGCTGCCATAGCGACTGGTGCTGAAGCGGCAATCATTCCTGAAGACAAGACCGATGTTGACCAGTTGGCTACATTCATCGGCAGAGGTGTCAGAAAGAGCAAGAACAGTTCGATCGTACTTGTGTCGGAAAGCAAGAAGGACGGCACAGGCGGAGCACAGTACTATGCTGACAGGCTTGTGCATGAATATCCTGAATTTGAGGCGCGTGTGACCATTCTGGGTCACCTTCAGCGCGGAGGAATCCCGACAGCACAGGACCGCATTCTTGCCAGCCGTCTGGGAGTGGCGGCGATAGACGCGCTCAAGGACGGACAGAGAAACATAATGGTCGGAGTGAAGAATGACCAGATAGTATATGTTCCTTTCAATAAAGCGATCCGTATCGACAAGCCGATCGACCGCGAACTGATAAATGTGCTGAATGTCCTTTCTATATAGGATTATCTTTCCAGCCAGGCCAGAAAGTCGTCCACACGTGAGCGGCTGACAGTCATTTCAAATGGCGATGCTGGCTTGGACCTTATCTTGAGGCGGCCTCCTGTCTGTTTCACGATGCTGATGATGGCCTTCAGTGATACGATGCAGCTTCTGGATATGCGGAAGAAATTTTTGGGATTCAACTCCTTCCCGATTATATCGAGGGAGGAGTTTATTATATAGCTGTATCCCTCAAAGGTCATTATATAGTTGCACTTTTCTTCAGAGTATACATATGCTATGTCCGAGGTCTGCAGTGGCACTATGGTGTCATTGATCCGCACGATATATCTTTCCTTGTAATTCATTGCAATCTTTTTGCAGACGCAGGAGCATAAACCTTGCCTTTGTCAGTCCGTCCATGTAAAATGTCTGTTCATCCGGATCTTTCTGCATGTCATCATTTGAGGCTTTGTATATTGGTTTCAGTTCATCATTTTCGCATGTAAACATGAATATATGATTGAATATGATGATACAGAATTCGAGAAAAACATTTTGGCAACTATGGAACATAAGCTTTGGATTTTTCGGAGTGCAGATAGCTTATTCCCTTCAGAGTGCCAATATCAGCCGCATCTTTGCAACCCTTGGCGCAGATCCCCATGACCTGAGCTTCTATTGGATTCTCCCTCCACTTATGGGTATGATAGTGCAGCCTCTGGTAGGAGCGTCAAGTGACAGGACATGGACCCGTCTGGGCCGTCGCATACCATATCTTTTGATCGGTTCTCTCATAGCTGTGGCAGTAATGTGCCTGCTTCCAAATTCAGGCAGTCTTGGTCTTGATGCTTCAAGGGCAATGTTATTCGCTCTGCTCTCCCTGATGGTGCTGGATACCTCCATCAATATGACAATGCAGCCTTTCAAGATGCTTGTCGGTGATATGGTCAGCAACGAGCAGAAGTCCCGGGCTTATTCCATACAGAGTTTTCTTGTCAATGCGGGAGGACTTGCCGGCTTCATCTTTCCCATCCTTCTGGCATGGATAGGCTTGGCTAATGTAGCTCCGGAAGGTCAGGTGCCGGATACCGTAAAGTATTCTTTTTACATAGGCGCAGGGATTCTTGTCCTTTGTGTGTTATTTACGGTTTTCAAGGTAAAGGAACTGCCACCTGAAGAATATGCCAGGTTTCATGGTCTGGATTCCACAGGTCAGAAGACCGCTTCTTCAGGGATACTGACTTTGTTGAAAAGGGCTCCGCGTACATTCTGGACAGTGGGATTAGTGCAGTTCTTCTGCTGGTCAGCTTTCCTGTATATGTGGACCTATACCAATGGAGCAATTGCAGATACAGTATGGGGAACAGGTGATGTGGCTTCCGACGGCTATCAGGCTGCGGGCAACTGGGTAGGGGTCTTATTTGCAGTGCAATCCATCGGAGCAGTACTGTGGGCTCTTGTGATACCAGAATTCCGGAATATAAAGACTGCATACATGGTCAGCCTGCTGGCTGGAGCCGCAGGTTTCGCTTCGGTGTTCTTCATTCATGACAGATACCTGCTGTTTGTCTCCTTCCTTCTGATAGGAATGGCTTGGGCGGCCATGCTTGCAATCCCGTTCACTCTTCTCACCAGCTCTCTTTCCGGTGGCAGAATCGGCACTTATCTCGGACTTTTCAACGGTACCATCTGTCTGCCTCAGATTGTTGCGGCTTCAACAGGAGGAATTATTCTGAATATTGTCGGTGGCTACCAGATAAACATGTTCCTGGTTTCAGCAGTGCTTCTGATATTGGGCGCAGTCTCTGTAATGTCCATCCGGACTGGTCCGTAAATTGTAATTTTGAAATCCTCAAATTTACAATTGCGGACTTTATGAACAGATACTTTTATATTTGTGCTGTCCTGTCAGTATTCATGACAGGCGGCATTTCGGTTTTTGCCCAGGGAGGATACGGGGTGAGCGGAACTGTCACCGATAAGGTAGGTCCCGTAGCAGGTGCGACTGTTGTCGAGCAAGGTACATCCAACGGCACATCCACAGGACCAGAGGGAGGTTTCTCGCTTACGGTATCTTCCGGTGATTCTCCTGTAGAGATCAGTTGTGTAGGTTATGTATCGGTTGTCTATCAAGCCTCTCAGGTGCCTGCGACCATTGTTCTGCAGGAAGATGCCCAATACCTTGATGAAGTGGTCGTTGTCGGTTATGGTAGTGTCAGGAAAGATGACATGACAGGCTCGATAACCGCAATCAAGGCAGATGAACTGAACAGAGGAGCAGTGGTCAATACACAGGATCTCCTTAAGGGAAAGATTTCCGGACTTCTGGTTATTCCAGGAGATGGAGGTCCTGGCTCGAGTTCAAGGATCAGAATCCGCGGCTCGGCATCGTTGAATGCATCAAATGATCCATTGATAGTCATTGACGGAGTGCCTGTGGCAAGCGGTGCGGCAGGCGGAATGTCCAATCCTCTGGATCTTCTGAATCCTAACGACATCGAGAGCTTTACTGTTCTCAAGGATGCTTCTGCTGCAGCGATCTATGGCTCGCGTGCTTCAAATGGAGTCATTCTGATCACTACGAAGAAGGGATATGGAACCAGACCGCAGGTTTCATATAGCGGAAGCTTCAGTGTCCTTCAGAATACCGGCGCTGTGCCTGTAATGTCTGCCGGTGAGCTCAGGGCATTCTATTCTGAACTTTATCCGTCAGGAACTGTGACGGGAGATTCCGTAGCCGCCCTTCTCAAGGGATTCGATACGGATTGGCAGAGTCTGGTATTCCGTACAGCCATTTCTACGGAGCAGAATATCAGTCTGTATGGAAATGTGCGTTCGAGGATGCCTTACAGGGCTTCGTTGGCCTATACATCCCAGGATGGAACCCTGAAGGAGTCCTGCTATAAGAGGGGTACTGCTGACATCAGTCTTACTCCTACCTTTCTGGACAAGCATCTCACACTGGATTTCAATGCCAAGGGAGTATATGCCTATTCGGATTATACTGACAGCGGCGTTATAGGTGCGGCGGCTTTCTACAACCCGACACAGGATCCTTACTGGCGCAATGAGGACGGCACAATAGACTATGCTACCACAAACGGCTATTGGAACTATGGAAACGGTCGCGGCACGGAGTTTTCGCCCAATACCCTTGTGGGACCGAGCCCTCTGTCGATGCTCTATGATAATATCAGCACAGCC
>JAEIGA010016961.1_pt1 | contig 11086 bp, 12 predicted proteins | sample 9270691 | NCBI WGS metagenome assembly JAEIGA01 (sample SAMN17057246, study PRJNA624740) | gut metagenome | biome: biome; isolation source: fecal sample | host: Bos grunniens | place: China: Xizang | collected 2019 | reverse complement strand
TTCAAAGGGCGATACGGAATTTTCCTTTTCTTCCAAGCCCTTAACCTGCTTTTTCCCGATGCTTTTCACCGTGGGAATAATCGTTTCGCCCCAGCTCGTGCCGAATTTGCGCACTTGCAAGGCTTTGGTGCGAACGGTGAGCAAAATGCCCGTGCCTAAAATCAAAATAATCATAGGCCAGCCCCAAACGACACCGTTGATTGCGGAATTCACCGCGGCTACAACTTCAAAAAATTTATCCATAGAGATACCTCCCTTGTAAAAAAATATAACGAAGTGAAACGCCTTTCCACTCCGTTAAAAACGATACAAAACTCCCTTATATAGAGAGATTTTGAAGCATTCTCTGTCCTTTTGCCTGAGAGATTGACGTCAACGTGTTATCGTTAGCCGTTTTGCCCCTTCGGCACTCGCGCAAGGCGAGCTTCTCCGGAGTGCTATCCGATCACAGTCCCGACCTTGCGATCACCTGAGAGATTTACTCCTTCGGTTGAGCCAAAAAGCTCATCTTCTGCGACCTTCGTATAGCGCGCTTTGTTTATGAAATTTTATATATCTTATCACACCGCGCGAATTTTGTCAACGATTTTTCGATAAATTTTATAATTTTTATTCGTTTAATCGATAGCTTTTTTTTGCGCAATGTGTTATAATATAAATATGATAAAGAAGACGTATAGCTTTTTAAAAGAAGGAAACATCAACGAAGTTTACACCCTTTCCAACGCTTCGGGCGCGGAAGTTGATATTTTAACCTACGGCGCGCGCATCACGCGCATTTCCGTTCCCGATAAACACGGAAACTTTGGCGACGTTATCGTCGGTTGCAAACGCGTAGAAGAGTATTGCGAACCCAACCCGTCTTTCGGCTCAACAATCGGGCGGTTTGGCAACCGTATTAGCGAAGCGAAATTTTCCTTGAACGGAAAAACCTACCTTTTGGAAGCCAACAACGGTAGAAACTGTTTGCACGGCGGAATCACCGCCCGTTTCGACTGTTTGCCTTGGCACGCCGAAATCAAAGGCGATTCGCTTTCCCTTTCACATTTTTCCCCAGACGGCGCAGGCGGTTTCCCGGGGAATATGAACGTGCGCGTACAATTCACGCTCACGGAAGAAAACGCGCTCGTCATTGATTATTTCGCCACGACGGATAAAGATACGCCTTGTAATTTAACCAATCACGCGTATTTTAATCTGGGCGATAACGACACGGTGCTTGACCACGAGCTGATGATAAAAGCGCGGAAAATCACGCCCGTGGACGAAGAACTCATCCCCCACGGCGAATTTATGGAAATAAGCGGTACGCCGTTTGATTTTTATAAGGCAAAGCCAATCGGGCAGGATATTTTCGCCCCCGAGCCGATGCTTCAACAAAACGGTGGCTACGATTTCAATTACTGTTTGGAACGGGAAACGGAACGCGATTTAGAGCTTTGCGCCTCCGTTTACGAGCCTGTTTCGGGCAGAAGAATGGATTGCTATACCACCCTTTACGGTTTGCAACTTTACACGGGAAACAAAACGGGTGGTTTCCAAGGCAAAAAACCGTATAAAACGCACTGCGCGCTTTGCTTGGAAACGCAAGGGTATCCCAACTCCCCCAACTGCCCCCAATATCCCTCCACCATTTTAAAGGCAGGCGAAGAATACCGAGAAAAAACGGTATATCAATTTAAAGTAGAAAAATAAGGTGGCTAAGTAATGCTTCAAATTCTCCTTTCAAAACTGAAAGAAGCGGCGGTGAGCGTATTTCCCGTGGCAGGCATCGTGTTGCTTTTAAACTGCACGCCTATCGTGGATTTCTCCGCAACGGAAGCCATCGTTTTTGCCTGCTCGGCGCTTGCGCTCGTACTTGGTATGGCGCTTTTCAATCTCGGCGCGGATATGGCAATGACGCCTATGGGCGAGCAGGTGGGTTCTGGTTTGCCCAAATCGGGCAAATTCAAACTGCTTTTGATTGTCTGCTTTATTATGGGGCTTGCCGTGACGATTGCCGAACCCGACCTTTCCGTGCTTGCTTCGCAGGTGCAGGAAGTTATCGACGGCACGACGCTGATTTTCACAATCGGCGTGGGCGTGGGTGCGTTCTTGGTGCTTTCCGTACTCCGCGTGGTGTTCCGTTTGAGCCTTGCGCAACTGATGACCTTTTTTTATTTGCTTTTGTTCGCGCTTGCCGCGCTGATTATCGAAAACGGAAACGCAAGCTTTTTACCGCTCGCGTTCGATTCGGGCGGTGTGACGACAGGTCCTATCACCGTACCCTTTATTATGTCGCTAGGCGCAGGTATTTCCGCCGCGCTTGGGGATAAGCACGATCGGGAAAGTAGTTTCGGGTTCATTGCGCTCTGTTCTATCGGTCCTATCCTTGCCGTAATGTTTTTGGGCTTGTTTTCGGGTGGAACGGTAGATTACGTGCTTCCCGATTATTCGGTGGAAAAGGGCTTGGGCTTTGCGTTATTTGAAAAAATACTCCACACGGGCAAGGAAGTTATGATTGCGCTTTTGCCTATCATTGCCATCTTCTTCCTTTTGCAATTCCTGCTTTTGAAATTGCCTAAAAAACGTTTACATCAAATTATCGTGGGGATTTTCTACACGTTCTTCGGGCTTGTGGTGTTCCTTGCGGCGGTAGCAATCGGGTTTATGCCTATCGGCTATAAAATGGGCGTACAGCTTGCCCAAGGCTCGCCCGTTCTGCTCGTCGTGTTTGCGTTCGCGCTCGGTTTAACCGTCGTTTTAGCCGAACCTGCTATTCACGTTTTAAACAAGCAAGTGGAATCCGTCACGGGCGGTGCGGTGAGTAAGCGTTCGATGCTTATCGCCCTTTCGCTCGGCGTGGGCGCGGCAATTGCGCTCTCCGTCGTTCGCTCTATTTTTGATTTCAGTATTTTATATTATCTAATCCCTGGGTACTTCCTTTCGCTCGGGCTTTCCTTCTTCGTGCCGAAATTATACACGGCAATCGCGTTCGACTCGGGTGGCGTGGCAAGCGGTCCGCTTACGTCCAGCTTTATTCTGCCTTTCCTTGTCGGCGTATGCGCGGTGTTGCAGGGGGAAAGCAAAATACTGCTTGATGCGTTCGGACTCGTTTCTATGGTAGCAATGACGCCACTCATCTCCATTCAGCTTCTCGGATTTAGAGCGGTAGCCGATAAAAAACTGCGCGAACATATCGCAATGCGGCGTATTTTGGGCGCAGACGACAAACAGATTATCCATTTTATGTAGGAGTGGACTGAAAGTTATGGCAAGAAAAAGAACGCAATCGGACGTAAAAAAACTCAAACTGCTTATCAGCGTCGTCAACCGTAAAAAGACGGAATTTTTTCTCGACTTTTTAAACGGTTTTGAAATCAATTTCCAAACGAGCGTTTTGGCGCAAGGTACGGCGCGTTCGGACACGTTGCACCTGTTGGGCTTGGAAGATGCGGATAGAAGCGTGATATTTAGCGTGGTAAAAGAAGAAAGGGCGGAAGAAGCGTTGCGCGGTTTGGAAGAAAAATTCCAAACGCTACGCGGTGGAAACGGCATAGCGTTCACCGTCCCCCTTACGTCGGTCATCGGCGTGGCGATTTATCAATTTTTAAGCAACAACAGAGCGTTTGCCTCGGAGGAGAAATAATATGAAAAATCAATTTACGCACGAAGTTGTGTTTTGTATCGTCAACAGCGGTTTTTCAGAAGCGGTGATGGACGCCGCAAAAAAAGTGGGCGCGCGTGGCGGTACGGTGATAAACGCCCGTGGCACGGCAGGCAAGGAAGCGGAAAAATTTTTCAACGTTTCCGTGCAGGAAGAAAAGGAAATCGTGATGATTTTAACTTCTTCCGAATGTAAAAACGCCATTTTAGAAAAACTCTACGAAGAAGTTGGGCTTTCCAGCGCAGGGCAAGGCATTGCCTTTTCTTTGCCCGTAGATGCCGTCGTGGGGCTTTCGGCAAACACGCCCGAAAAAGAATAACCCCCTTTACAATTTTCTTTCACGTATAATAAAATAAAAAAGGACGCATTATGATACATTCCTTTCTTTTAATCGGTCAATCGAATATGGCAGGGCGCGGTGATGTAAGCGAAGCCGTACCCGTAAACACCAAACACATCAAAACACTCCGCAACGGACGCTGGCAAACTATGTTTCGCCCCATCAACCCCGACCGTTCCTTTTCGGGCGTGAGCTTGGCGGAAAGTTTTGCCGAAGCCTACGCCGATAAATACGGCGTGGACGTGGGCTTGATTTGTTGCGCAGACGGCGGTACACGGCTCGAACAATGGAAAGAAGGTAGCGTGCTTTACGACAACGCCGTGTTCCAAGCGAAATTAGCGCAAAGGACTTCCACCATTGCAGGCGTTTTATGGCACCAAGGGGAAAGCGATTGCAGGGAAGAATGCTTCCATACTTATAAGCCCCGTTTAGAAGAAACGTTAACTGCCTTAAAACGGGATTTGAATTTATACGACGTACCCTTTCTGCTCGGTGGCTTGGGCGATTTCTTACCCGATTGCGAAAAATTCGACTATCTTAAAAATTACAAGAGTATCAACGAGCAATTACAGGCAGTTGCTAACGAAATGCCGATGACCTGCTTCGTTCCCGCAAACGGGCTTACGAGCAACGCCGACAACCTGCATTTTAACGCCAAATCGTTATACGAATTTGGGCTTCGGTATTTTGAAGCTTTTGAGCGCACGCGCGACGTCAATAAAATCTTCGTGGAAAAAGTGGAAAATGGCGTTCGTTCGGAAATGGAAAAATTATAAATCTTGCGCATAAGAATATACTTTTAAACGAAACAATCCGCCTGGAAACAGACGGATTGTTCTTTATTTTTTAGAAAATCGGCAACCGCAAAAATCTTGGCGGTATAGCGCGTATTGTTTAGAAAGTTCGATAGAACGGTGATAACCGCCCTGCTTTTTGAAATCGGTGCAAAGATAACTCACGCCATACCTGCCCCCCACCTTTTCCCCGATTTCGTTTAACCATTCCGCATTTTTATACGGGCTTAACGTGAGCGTGGTGGCAAAATACGCAAAACCGTTTGCCTTGGCTACCTGCGCCGTTTTAGTTAAACGAAGCTCGTAGCAAAGATAGCAACGCTTGCCCCGTTCGGGTTCGGCTTCGTAGCCTTTTGCCATTTCTTCAAAGGCTTCCTTGTCGTGGTCGCAATCGAGAAAATCGGCATAGCCCGTTTCCCGTAGAAAGCGGATTTGTTCGGCTTTTCGCTTTTCGTATTCTTCCCGTTCGTCGATGTTCGGATTATAATAAAAAACGGTGATTTGAAAAAAATCTTTCAGCCGTTCCAAGCACGCGGAAGAACAGGGCGCGCAACAGCTATGCAAAAGTAAGCGCGTGCCTTTTTCAAGCGTGGATATAAGCTCCGTCATTTCCTTGTCGTAATTTCGTTTCATAGCCCTATTATACCCTTTCGTTTGGGTTTTGTCAATAAAACCCGTGCGTAAGCAGTTGACAATTTTGAAAAAAATGTTATAATAAAAACCGTGAGGTGAAAAAAATATGTTCGATTACACGATGACTGCCGTAGAAAAAATCAAAAGCGATTTCCAAAAAATTATGTTCGCGTGTAGCGTTCTTGTGCAGGGCTTATACGTGGCGTATTTAATCGCCGCGCTCTTTTCAGGCGCAGGAAATCCCATTGTCAACGGCGTTCTGCTCGGCATTTGTGCGCCGTACCTTGCGTTTTATCTCGTTATGTATTTTAGGGAAAGCAAGGGCGCGAAGAAAACCAAACAAATCGTGGCGGTTTTTTATAAGCGTTCCAAACAACTGATTAAATTTTTCACGCTCGCCGCGTCTATTTACGCTATCTGGCTCACGGGGGGCAACGCCAACCATTTCACCGTGCTTATCACCGCGTTTATGCTCGTTTCGTTCGTGTTGCAAATTTTGCTTGAAATCGTGTATCGGTTTGTAATTGACAGGCTATACCTTTTGGTGGAAGGCTTCAAAGCAGACGTCGAACCGATTACCAAAACGGTGAAAATGACGGGGAATTTGATTAAAAAATTAAAAGGCGAAGAAATCGAACCCGAAGAAGAAGAAAGAAACAAACACCGCGAATGGTTGGATAAAAAAGTGACCGCCTACCGCAACAAGCGCGCGGAAGAAAAGCAAGCCAAACAGCTCGCTTTAAAAGAGAAAAAAGCGCAACAAAAGCAGGCGCAACAGGAAGAAAAGGCGCGTTTGGCTTTGGAAAAGAAACAAGCAAAACAGCAAGCAAAACAACAAGCCAAGCAAGCGAAAAAGGGAAATAAAAAGCAATGAACGCACTTTTCAAAAACGCGCGCGTTTTCAACGCCAACGCCTTAAAATTTCTCGCGGCGGCGCTTATGCTCGTCGATCATATCGGATATTTGCTCTTTCCGCAGGCTTTATTCTTGCGGATTATCGGCAGGCTTTCCTTTCCCCTGTTTGCGTTCGCAATCTCCGAAGGTTGCCGATATACGAAAAACAAAACCAAGCATTTTTTATTGATTTTCGCGCTCGCCGTGGCTTGCCAAGTCGTTTATTACTTTTTCGACGACGGCAATTTGTATATGTCGGTGCTTATCACCTTTTCCCTGTCTGTTTTAACGATTTATTCCTTGCAATTTTTCAAGCAATCGCTTTTCTCCAAAGACACGGACGGCTTGGACAAAGGGCTTTGTTTTATGTTGTTTTTAGCAACCCTTTTATGCGATTACGCGCTTTGCCAAACGCTTACGATTGATTACGGGTTTTGGGGTGTTATGCTACCCGTATTTGCAAGCGTTTTTGATTTTCGCGCCATACCTGCCCCCGAGCTTTTGAAAAAACTCGACTGCCTGCCCGTGCGCGTTTGCGCCCTTGCCGTGGGCTTACTTTTGCTTGCGCAATCGTTCGGTGGGATTGAATATTACGCGCTTCTCGCGCTTCCGATTTTGCTTTTATATAACGGCGAAAAGGGCAAGTGGAACACCAAGTATTTCTTCTATATTTTCTACCCCTTGCATCTTGCGCTTTTGCAAGGAATATCGATGCTGTTCTAACCGCTTTTATAAGCTACGCCCGTTGCGTTTTCGCAACGGGCGTGTTTTTTTATTCTTTCTCTTCCTTTTTCGTCGTACAACGGTTGCAACTACTACAAGCGGAGCAATCGGAGCAACCACCGCAACCTTTATATTTGCCCGTTTTTTTGCGATAAAACCGAACGCCAAAAAACAAGCCGACGATTGCCACCGCCAAAACAAGCACGACTATATCAATCCACGTCATACGCTCGCTCCCTTTAACGCTTTCGTGAGCTTTGCTTTTTTATCAGCGCGGTGATTATAAAGCGCAATACACGCCCAAACAAGCCCTGCCAAAATCGCCCAAACAAACGCCGTCCACCACCAAGTACCGATTGTATAAACCGCCATAGAAGCGATATACGAAGTGGCTATCCAAAAGAGAAGCGTCCATCTAAACGTACCTTTACGAAGCTCCGCTTTTGCCGTTGCCACCGCGGCAAAGCAAGGTATCGTCGTCATATTAAACACGATAAAGGAGATAAGCGCAGGCACGGTTGCGCCCGTTGCGGAAATCATCGCCACGGCTTCAAGCACCCCTTCTTCACTGCCCTCACCGCTTTGGAGAAGCGCTAACAGCTCCCCTAAAAGTTCGGGGTTGTTTTCCAAACCGCTGAACGCGCCACTGCCTGCCGCGCTCAACAGCGCGCAAGCGAGCGAGAAGAAGGTTGCAATCACGTTTTCTTTTGCTATCAAGCCCGTGACCGCCGCCACCGCAAACACCCAGCCCCACGAGCCGAGCTGACTACCAAAGCCGAGCGGTGTGAACAGGGGTTGAATGAGCTGACCGAGCGAAGCGAGAATGGATTCGTTCATCGATTGCGCCATTTTCCAGTTCCAGCCGAAGTTGGACAAGAACCAAATGACGATACACGAAACCAAAATAATCGTAAACGCCTTTTCGACGTAGTGTTTGAGTTTATCCCAAAGATGAATCATTAAATTTTGGAAACGGGGTGCGTGATAGGCAGGAAGCTCCATAATAAAGGGGGGCACTTCCCCACGCATCGTCGTCGAGCGCATTAAAACTAAGGACAACAGCGCAACGAGCATACCAACGAGATACATAGCGTAGGTGATAATTTCCGCATTCCCTATCCCGAAAAAGGTGATAATCGCGCCCGAAATCGCCGTTAAAATGGGCAATTTTGCACCGCAAGAAAAGAATGGAATTACGCGAATGGTCGCCGTGCGTTCCTTGTCGTCGGCAAGCGTGCGCGCGTTCGACATTGCAGGTACGGAACAACCAAACCCCATAATCATCGGTAAAAACGCTCTGCCCGATACGCCGAAACGGCGGAAAATTCTATCTAAAATGAACGCTACGCGCGCCATATACCCACTATCTTCCAAAATGGAAAAGCATAAAAACAAAACGAGTATTTGCGGTACGAACGACAGCACCGCCGCAATACCGCCCCAAACGCCGTCATACACAAGCCCTATCGCCCACGCGCTTGCGTTCGCGCTTTCAAGCACGGCGCGTAAACCGTCGCCGATTGCCGAAGTGAACGCACCCATTGCATAGAACAAAATCGCCCCGGGAGAATTGAGTCCTTCCGCGAAGAAAATCGAGCCGACTGCCGTGGACGAAAGCTCGGCGCAAAGCTCCCCGAACGGGGGAATAATCGTGGCTAAATATAAGAAATTTTCCGAAAACGTGATATGGAACACGGAGAAGAGAATGAGCAAAAACAAGGGTATGCTCGCCCATTTATGCGTTAAAATTTTATCCGCTTTATCCGATTTCGTCAGCTCGCCCGTTCTTATCGGTCTGCTACGTTTGAGCGTAGGCGAAAAATACTCGCAGATATATTTATATCTCGCATCGGCAATCTCCGCTTCCGTGTCGCCTCCAAATTCCGATGCTTTGTTGACGTTCTTCGCCAAAAAATTCCTTGCCGCCTGCGCTTCCTTGGGGTGCGCGCTCACTTCCAAGCCGTCCCCTTCCACAAGCTTTACCGCGTGAAACAGCGGAAAGGCAACGTCCGAAAGCTGAAAGGCAATTTCTGCGTTTTCAATCGCGCCGTATAAACGGGATTTTTTCAAAACACTCGTCGCTTGGCGTTTGTTTTTTGCCGTTTCAATCGCACGAGAAACCAAAAGCGGTACGTTCGTATCCCGAAGCGCGGAAATTTCCACGACGGGTACGCCCATTCTCTTTTCTAATTCCTGCTCGTCTATATCGTCGCCGTTTTTATGTAATACGTCCGTCATATTCAAGGCAACCACGAGCGGTATATCCAGCTCCAAAAGCTGTGTCGTTAAATACAAATTCCGCTCCAAATTCGTTGCGTCTATGATATTGATAATACAATCAGGGCGTTCACCCAAAAGATAATTTCTCGCCACCACTTCTTCGGGCGTGTAAGGCGAAAGGGAATAAATCCCCGGCAAATCGATAATCGCCACGGGTTCACTACCCTTTTTGCATATCCCTTCCTTTTTATCCACCGTCACCCCAGGCCAGTTCCCAACGTGCGCCGTACTACCCGTTAGCGCGTTGAAAAGCGTCGTTTTTCCTGAGTTGGGGTTGCCTGCAAGGGCAAATTTCATAAGGTCCATTCGTTCACTCCTTCTTAATCTAATTTCATTTCCACAAACGCCGCTTCTGCTTTCCGAAGCGTAAGCTCGTAGCCACGGAGCGTGATTTCAATCGGGTCACCAAGCGGTGCGCTCTTCCGAAAATAAATATGCGCCCCAGGGGTGATTCCCATATCAAAAAGCCTGCGACGGATTGCCCCTTCGCCAGATACTTTCACCACCGTTCCCCCTTCCCCGATTTTAAACTCCGATAACAGTTTATTCATTCCTTTTACTCCTTTTTTATCTCTTTTTCTTAACCTTGGTTAAGTTTTAGAACAAAAATAAAACGGCTCTTTTTATTGCAGGCATATTATACCATTATTTTATGCGCTTGTCAAACAAAAATGAACCGTGGTTAAGAAATTTATTTATTTTTTAGAAATTTTTTCATAGCGAAAAAGGTTTCTTCGGAAACGAGATGTTCCATATGGCAGGCATCTTCTTCGGCTCTGGGCGCGCTAACGCCGAGCGCGGAGAGAAAATCGCGAATGGTGCAATGCTTTTCATACACCCCTTCCGCATACGTTTTTCCGTTTTGGGTTAAATATAAATGCTTGCCGTCTTCATACACGAAGCCTTTTTCGACGAGTATTTTCACGGCTTTGTTCACCGCCGCCTGTGAAACGTTCATTTTTTTCGCTACGTCAATGCGGTGTACCACGGCGTTCTCCCAAGAGAGTGTGAGTACGCTTTCTAAATAATCTTCTAACGATTGATTGTGTTTCATTTTTCTTCCCCTTGTTGTGGATTGCTACGCAATCGTTTATAAAATTAGGCAGGCGTCCCCGAATTTTACGGGAAACAGGATAGCGTGGTATCGTTTGGTTTTAGAAGCGAGCAGGTCAAGGCGTTGCGAAGGAGCTTACCGATAGTAAGTGACTGAGCAACAACGCAGAAATGCGAAGCTTATAAAATCAAACAGGCGTCGCCGAATGAGAAAAAGCGATAATTTTGCGCCACCGCATACTTATACACGTCTAAAATCTCTTCACGTCCCGTCAGGCAAGCGACGAGCATAATCAGCGTACTTTCAGGCAGGTGGAAGTTGGTGATAAGCGCATCCACGCATTTCATTTTATAGGGGGGATAAAGGAAAATTTCCGTGTTCCCCTTTTGCGCGCGAACGAAGCCGTTATCGTCGGCTACGCTTTCCAACGTGCGAACGGACGTCGTTCCCACGGCGATTACACGCCGTTTTTCACGCTTGGCGGCGTTGATTTTTTCCGCCGCTTCTTCGCTGATTTCGTAGTATTCCGAGTGCATTTTGTGGTCGGTGATAATCTCTTCGCTCACGGGTCGGAACGTACCAAGCCCCACGTGCAGAAGTACTTCCGCCATTTCCACGCCTTTATCTTTCAGCCGATTTAAAAGCTCGGGGGTGAAATGCAAGCCAGCCGTGGGCGCGGCGGCGCTACCGTCGATTTTGCTATACACCGTGTTATAACGAGC
>JAEIGA010016960.1_pt1 | contig 11086 bp, 6 predicted proteins | sample 9270691 | NCBI WGS metagenome assembly JAEIGA01 (sample SAMN17057246, study PRJNA624740) | gut metagenome | biome: biome; isolation source: fecal sample | host: Bos grunniens | place: China: Xizang | collected 2019 | reverse complement strand
TGGATGGAAATCTTATGAAAGCGCTCTTAAGAAATCAGAGAAGGAATATCTTAAACTTGTTGGTGAGTGTGGTTGGAAACCAGAGGACGCAAGAGGTGTTCTTAATTTGGATTTAAAAACAGAGTTTATGATGTGTTGTTATGTTGAAACTTGGAAGTTCTTTTTATACAGAAGATGTGATGAACATGCTCATCCACATATTCAGAAAATCGCAAAAGAATTAGAAAAGGATATGATAGAAAGAGGAATAATTTAAAAATATAATGTTTTATGTGGATAGTAAATTTTTTTAAAGAATTAAGGGTTTGGAGAACTATTAGAAAAGTATGTAAAGAAAATAAGCAATTTATTGAAAATGCTGGTTTGAAATATGATTGGCTTGGACATATATATACTGTAATTAATAGAGATCCAAATATAAAGTTGGGAACAGATGAAGATAGACATTTACTCATGAGGGAGTTGAATGAAATACAAAATGTTCTTGTTAAATTGAATATTATTGATTTGTTAGCATATGAGTTAATTCCTTTGGAGTCGTCTGAAATTAGCACCGATGGTAGCGAAGAGATATTTGAAAATAGTTATTTGATAAAATTTACTCCAGCAGAAGATGTTTCAAAGCAATATGTTAAACCTTGGTCTTGCTTTTGTGTATTTGTTGGAATACCAATTTTAATTGCTGCTACTGTGTTTGCTTTGATTCATTTTTTATAAAATAATTTTATTTTAAATGGAAGTAAATAAAAATATTATGGATATATTGGAACTACAGTGTTTCAAAGATGATCTTAAAAATATAGAAAATCAATGTTTAGATTTGATTTATGACCCATTTTTTAAATGTGTTTGCGAAAGAAATGTTTATGAGAAACACATTGGGTGTATGGAATGGAAATGTGCTATTTGTGGAAAAGATATTATCATAGACAGGAGAAAGAACGATTCTGAGAATTTTGTTTGTGATTTTTGTAAAGAAACATATAACAATAAGAATACAAATATTGATAGAAGAATAGTTGAATCGAGAAATGAAATGTATAAAGAGTTGATAAAACGAATATATGATGAGTTTGAAGATTCATTATTTTATAAGGGGTGATATTTAATAAATATCGCCCCTTTTTCACATAAATAACTATAAAAGATATATTAAAAATCATGGCAGAAGTTTCTCAAAAAACAAAGTATGTAAAACTTGATGATGGTGTTAGTTTTTCACTTGTTAGAACAAATCCTAAATTAACAACAAATACAAAGTTAATGTATAATGGAAAAAAGATGTATATGGAATCATATGCGTCTGGTGAATTATTGAATAGAACTCAATATAAGAATGTATATGTAAGACCTAATAGTACATATAATAAAGATATTGCTAATTTTTTGACTGGTTCTGGAACACAAGCATATACCGTATATCAAAATTTAAGTGATACTATTATTAGTAGTAGTTATGATAATCAATTTGAAACCATGTATTGGTGTGGTGCTGAACATATAGATTCATCATTTTATTCTGAAGAGATTGGCTTTATTGCTCCATTATATTTGAGAGAAAAACTTCCTAATTATTTTTTAATATTTAGATTAGATACTCCATCAAACTATAATTTAAATGTAGATGAAAATGGTAATATATTAGATTCTACATTTGATTTTAAAAAAGACATTCTTGATAAGGCTGTTTTGATAAAAACTTTTGATTTAAGAGAGAAATCTGATTCAACATTAGGTAAATATATTCACAACTATATTAAACAAGATGAATTTGAATTCGATAAATCCATGTATGTTAATTTTTCAAATGGAGAAGTTACATATTATGGTATTAATAAAGCAGATGGTGTTCTTATAAAAAGAGTTGAGAATTTTAATAATGAGTTGTTAAAAACAGATAATCCTGTTTTGGAAGATGATAAATGGTTCACGGATGGTTTTGAAAGAAACAATCTTATATTTCCATACATAATGAATATTGAATATCTTTTCGATGATGAGAATTTTAAAAATAAAGATGGTGAATCATGTGATTTTGCAAGATATATCGGACTATATTGTAATACTATTGAATTTGGTGAGTTTTCTGATTTTAGTGAGTTTAGTGTAACAGAAGATAATGTTATATATTATTTTGAAGATAATAAGAATAATTTACATAGATATACTAAAAAAATAAAAAGCACAAATGATGGCTATGATGTTGATAGTAGTGATGGTGATGATATTGATAACACTCCCGAATATGAAATAACGATTGATGGTAAAGATATTGAGTTATTTGATAAAAATCTTATAACAGGATTTGAGAAAGAAAGAGTTACAGGGTATGCAGAACCCTTGGATATATATGAAGGATTTATAAATAGGGCACAATATGGATTTGAAATATTGAAACCTTTAGAACCAGGTGACTGGGTAGGTATTGAATATAAAGAAAAAGATGAAAATGGAAAAACTATTATTCATCATGTTGAGTGTTATTTTGCTGATAGGGCGTATAATAATGAAAATCAAAGTGTTAAAATTGGAGATTATGATGGATTTAGATTTTTTGTCGGAGAAAATAGCACTGTAAAAGATATTGCAGAGGCTTTGGTTAAATGTGTAAATAATAATAGGAAAAGTAAGTTTGAAGCGAGATGTTCTGAAAATGTTGTTGCATTTTATGCTAAACGAGAAGGTAAAAAATATAATGGAAGCGAAGATGGAGGTGCAAAAATGTTATTAGAATCATCTTTGATATATAATGGAAAAATATCTTTACCAGTATCAAATGATATACATCTTGTTAGTGAAAATGACGAACCTATAGAAAATATATCAGATTCTGATGATGTTATTGGAGATTTAGACGGAACACAATCATTATTTGGTGATTATTATGTTGATTATTTTTGTGGAGCGTGTGATGTAGATATTGATGAGAAAACTGATACATATAAAAATATTTTTAAAATATATACTGAAGAATATATGTTTTTTGATATTAACAGATATCTAAAAACAAATAATGGTGGAGGAAGAAGAATATGTTCAAATATGGTATATATCAATGCTGAAGGTAAAATCGATCCAGAATATAGACTTGTAATTGTTGATAATGTTACAGATGATAACATTGGGAATTCAGATTGTGATATATCTGTATCATCTACATATCAAGTTGAAATATTGGATGAATTTAAGCCAAATCATGGTGTTTTAAGTTGGTTCCCAGTTAAGGATTTTGATTTTGATATAAATTATTCATCATATGGGCAATATGGTGCTTTTGTTGATGAATGTAATAGTCTAAGTAAAATTTTAACATACAATAAAATATATAATACAGAAGATACATATGGAGATTCTGATTTGTATTCTAACCAAGAAGAATCTATTCATGAATTAAAAAAACTTGCAAAATCTCCTTTCTTTGATGATTATGGAAATTCTTTGGAAACAGAATATGATTACTACTTTGAGCAATTTCATCCAGATTTATGCTTAAAGAGTAAAACTGTACCATATATTTCTAAATGGGGATATTATGATGAACAAAAAGATAGTTGTGAAAATCCATATAGATTAAATGTAAATAAGGTGTTTGGTGTAAGTAATTTGTCTGCAAATATATATATACAACAAGGAGATGAGGAAGAATATACTCACAATATGCCATATTATATGACATTAAATAAGCCAAATTATCAAAAAGAATATCAGTATATAGAATCTGATGAATATTATTCTATATATAATAACACTTATGTTTTATTTGACGATTCGGATTCGGAATATTCAGAAACAGATAATAAATTTAATAGATTTTATGATTGTGTAGATTATTGGATAAAAATGTTTATGAAAACAGATGAAGATATGTTTTCGCATTTTTTTAGTGGTAAAAAATATGGAAAACGATTTGATAAAAAATATTCAAGATTACTTGGAGGAAATAAATTTAACAATCCATCAACATTATTTAGAGGTGTGAAATTTGAAGCGGTTAGGCAATATAATGGCATTGATAAAAGGTCTAGTGAGTATAATGATTATAAATTTTCATTTGTTTATATTCCAGTATTTATAAAATCTATGTGTTTTAGTAGTACTATAAATTTTGTAAAGAATGATACTTTTAAATTTATTGTTGGTATTATTTTTGTAAATACTATGCTTGGAGAATATAACCACAATATTTTTAACGGAAGAGTTGATTATTTTAATAAAGGATTTTTATATGCAGGATGTAAAGATATAATTTTTGCAGAAAATACATCTGCAGTTGAATATTATTTTTATATTAAAAACGAAGAAGATGGATTAGATGTTGTAAAAGAAACAGGAGTTAAAGGTGAATTTTGGGATGATATTTATAAAGATTTTATTGAAAAAAAAATATATATGTGGATATCTGAAGATCAAGATAAATCTGGTAATAATACTATATTTGTCACAAAAACAGACACTGTTAAAAGTGTGGAAGATATTATAGGTGAATTTAAATTTAATGAAAATCAAAATGATGAATATATAAATATTAATAATATTAAAAAACTTGATGAAAAACTTGATGATAATATAGATAATATTATAGAATATACTACTATTGATGATAAATATGACACAAAAGACGAAAATGATGTAAAAAGATTTAAAATTTTATGGAAACAAAATTTTGTAGAATATGATTCTACAATTTATGGATATAGAATTTTTAAAGAACATGGTTTTAGATATTTTGATTTTTATTCTCAAAATATAGAAATTAAAAATAATAACTTTATTGAAATTTGTAATAATTATGATAATGAAAAAAATATTAAATATACAATAGATGTTTCAATTTTGAGATTAAAAGAAGAAACAATACGTAATATTTTATTTAAACTAAATGATAAAGATTCTATTGTTAAAATAAGAATTTATGACAATAAAGGTGTTGTTGATAAAACTTTTATTAATACTAAATATAAAGATGAAATAACAAGTTCTTCCGATTCCGATTCTGATACTGAAACAACAAGTTATTTGTCTTCGGATAGTGAGGTGTACGAATGTGATATACTTATTGATAAAAATTTTGATATTAAAATTATAAAATCTAAAAATGAAAATGTACCATTACCTAACAACGCAACAACTATAGTAATTGGTAAAAATGATGTTAATATAGAAGATTTACTTATAGATATTATAATAAAAGATAAATTTAATGATTCTCTTACATCTATTGGTTTAAAAGATTATTTTTCTGTTTTTAATAAAATATCTATGTTTAATATAACAGAATATATAAATAATGACTATAATGTTAAATATTATTCTACTGTTGAAGATAATAAATATAAAATTAGAGTTATTGAGCCTGATAGCATTGAGATTGAAGATGTATATGAGGCTATTCCGATGAAAATTTTACAGAATAATAAGAGTGTTATTGGAACAATAAATATTATGCAAAAAAGTAATATTGATAATATTGGTATAAAAAATATAAATAGATATTCTGGATTTTATAATCCTATATTTAATGATATTTTATATTATGATGATTATTCTTATATAAAACATACCAAAAGAATGGATTATAATGTGGAACTACCATATTCTAATACCAATATAGATTATACTTATGACGATGGTTATGGTAAATTTGGTATTATAAAGAATATGTATTATCATAAAACAAATGTATTTAAAAGTAATAAGATACTATCCATAGCACCTATATATCCTGCAATAAATGAATATGCATTGGGTTATAGAGATTATAATGTATTTAGTAGCAATTGGGATGAAGGATATTTTATGTCTCAAGATGATTTAAATAATGCTTCAAAATGTCCTGGTATAGGAAGTATGAAAGAAGGTTTATGTATGTTTGGAAGTAAATATTTAAATATACCTGATGATATTTTTATTGATACTTTTGAAAATGGAAAACTTTTTGACGATAGAATAGTATTTGACATTGGTGAGGATATGAATTCTGAAATATTATATAAAGAAATAAATAATAGAACTGTACAATATAATTTGTTTATAGAAAAACGATTGAAAAGATATTTAAAAGATAAATTAATCGGAGTGTTTTCTAAATATATAAATAAAGATTATTCTTTTGGAAATAAAGGAACTATTGAAGATGATGTTGAAGAATATATTGAAAAAAATCTATTGAAACTTTATAAAGTTGATAAGGTAAATATGTATGTAAAGGGTGATAGAATGAAAATAAATGATAAAAAGATTGAGAATGATTATTTAAAATATGTTAATAAAGATAATGAATTAAAAATTAACAATGGATTCCAATCTATATCTATTGATGGTAATCTTGTATTAAAAGATAGTAAGTTTACAATGGGTAAGGTTAACACAAATGAATTTGATAGAACTATTACATATAATTTAAAACCTGGTTTTAAGGAAAGTTTTGGATTTAGTGTATCCTTCAAAAGGAAATAAAAAAGAGGAGATTTTAAAAAGATCCTCTTTTTTGTATATTTTATCAATAAACATATTTTATAAACACATATCGCCATCGATACATCTGTTTAATTCGTTTTGTTCGTATGTGCCCGAATTGTGACAAGACATATTTGCTAGTGCCTAATACAAAAAAGACACCCTCATTTAATTTAAGAGTGTCTTTGAGTGAGAGTAAAGTTTATTTGAGATTACTCTTTTATTGCAATACATTTTTGGTTAGATAACACATCATTCATCGTATCTTTACTTTTATTGTACCATTGGTATCTTTACTTTACTTTTATCGTACCATCAGATGTCTTATACAACTGCCCTGTTTCTGCTGTTTCACTATCAGGCAATCCAATAAGATACGCTTTTTGCATGTTATTCTCGTTAAGAATACCGAATAGAGTATTACGGTCTACAAAAGAGCAAATCCCGTTACTTCCAATAACAGTACAAGGTCGCGATTTCTGCACATAACAAACATCTACGCTTGCTTTAATTGTGCTTGGTATACAAGTACATTCTTTTTTTGACACACTTACTGTCACACCAATATTTATATCACTATCTAATGCGTATTCTTTTATGGAATCTGAGTTTAGTTGTACAACCATAGAACCAGTAGATTCTGCTTCCACGGTATCTATTATAGCCCCGTTTATATCTTTTAGATGATATGAACTAGTATAATTATACGTTGATGAGGCAGTATCGTTTCCTATGGTCAATTTAGTTGTAATGTTATAAGAAAATGGCGGGGTGTAATTAGCAGTCGGGGTTATAGTCGGATCATTTAATTCTACTCGAATGTTTTTAATCTTCAACACGCCACCATCAAGCGCTTTTATATTTGCAAGATTAAGACCATAATATACCGTGCCTGGACTATCGGGACTTACGTATTGTTGTTTAGTGAGAGTCTTTTCTCCAGTGATGTTTTCTTTTAAATTATCGTTTGAGAAAATATCGTTCAATGAAATATCATCGTTTTTGATAATCACGTTATTTTCCCCATTATTGTCTTTAACATATATACCTCCATTTCCATCAGTTGCATCTATCAAAATCTCTCCTTGTTCGGTTTTTACCACTGCTTGAGTGTCACTAATCTTGAAAATACCAATCTTTCCTTGTCCATCCTTTTTTAACAAAGATGTTATTTGTCTTCCGCTTTTGTTTTCTCCTACATAAAAATCGTTATCCGTCGATGCTGCATAAACTGCTTCTTCGTATGTTCCTCCGCCCCATAATAGTACATTATCATCTTTAACTCCGCTCATACCTGCAATTACTTGCTCTGTAGTAGTGTCATCTGGATTGATTTGAATATCCTTTAAACCTAATACATTAGTCATTACAAGACCGCCCTCTATATCAGTAGAGCCGTCTTTGAGCACTCTAGTTAAATAATCGTATTTCGCTATTGGCTCTTGGAACTCCGTGGCTATCTCTCCCTCTTGCAACATCACTTGGTCAAGGTATTGTATAAAATTGTTGGATGTATCCTCATTAGACGTACTACCTTTTACGAAATCCACATAACCATATGCACCCCATGCAATATATAAGTATCTACCATTGCCATTAACTTCAAATGGTTTGCCGAACTCAACCACTTGTTCTATTGATTCCGTAGATGGCGATTGCGATACTACAAGACAAACACCCCTTGCCCACTCATTATCAACACCTGCGTTATCTTCAAACTTGCCATAAGTGGCGATATACTTTTGTCCTGCATCTAGCGTATAAAGAATAGTAAAGGCAACTTTTTCTCCTGCTATATAGTTATAATGGAAAGAAGTGTTTTCAAGTAAATTTTGTCCACCTATGTTTGGTAATCCACCAATATGTAATTTTCCATTAATATATGATAATTCACCATTATTAAAAGAAAATTCACTTTTCTTTAAATTTAACCAAGAATTTCCATCAATAGACGAAATTTTTTCAGATTTTATATTATCAGCGTTTATATTATCAGCGTTAATTTCATTAGCGTTTACTGCATCAAAAGTTTTTTTACTAAAACTACTATTATTAATCATATCAGCAGAAATCGCACCATCCTTTAAGAAACCAATTTTTTCAGATTGTGTCCAATTATCATCATTAGATCCATCTTTATTACCTGTTGCGTTTTCTGATGTTCCAATTCTCATCCATGCTTGACCAGTTACATCAATATAATAATCACATCTATATTCATTTAAATATCCTATAACATTATCTCCTGTTAATGTACCATCTTTAAAACTACCTAAATAGAATAAAACTCTACCAGTATCACCTTTTACACCTTGTGTTCCAGACATTGTGACAGTTTTACCATATGTTTTGCTTTCATCACTATTTCCATCACTCCATATGTATTCATTTTTTATATATATATTTGTACAAGGTTCTAATATTTCTAATTCTGATATAGATTCTTTCCATTCTTCTTCGTTGTCTAATTCTAAATCAGTTAAAGAATATCCTATTGCTTTAACGCTTTTTTGAATTGGTGTATCTCCTTTTTCACCTTTTCCACTATTATTACCAATTACTTTTATCCAAGTATACATTTTATGATTTGTTGAAGGTTCTTCTTTATCATCACTATATATACCCATATATTTTCTATCGTTCGAATCATTTTCAAAATTTAAATCCTTACTTAATATAAAATCATTTATTGTACCATCTTCATCAAAATTTGCAAATGCAATATGAACATACGCTGATTTACCATCAACGACGCTACCAGGGTCATATGATTGTAATGTAAAAATGTACTCTGGTGTTAATTTATTTTTGTTTTCATCATTGTTTTCATCAATTACTAATTTATAAACATGTGCATTTTCAAGAACTATTAAATGTCCTACTTGATATATTTGGCTTCCTAATTCATCTTCTTTTAGTAAATTTAATTTAAATTTTTTAGAAGTTTCATCAAAAGATTCATTTTCATATTGTTCACCTTTTTTCCAAACATGTATAGGTACTTTTGGTTTGGTTGGAACACCTTGACTTCCTTGAATTCCTTCTTTACCAATAGGTCCTCCTCCATTTTTAGAAATTGTATAAAAGTTGTTATTACACTTTTCCATAAATTGGATTATTGTATCAGATGAGTCTATTTGTTGCATTATTATTTTTTGTTCATCATTATTTGTGGTACTCATATTTATTTGTTATATTTAAGTGTATAAAATCTATATAGTATTTATGGAAGAAAGAGTTTTGAGGCTACCTGTAAATGAGTGGTGGTATGGTTTAATTAAAGATGGTAAAATAGATTTTGATTATAGAGAAATCAAACCATATTGGACAGCAAGATTAGAAAATAGAGAATATGATATTGTAGAATTTTATCATAGATTTAAAAAGGATATACCAGTTATGAGGTATAAATTTGAAAAAGTTATTGTTGGTAAAATTGGAATATATCCAAATGACTATTATATTATTTTATTTTCTGAATTAAATAATTAATTTTTTAAACTTTATATATTATGGATTTAAATGTAAAAATTGTAAACAAATCGAATCATCAGTTGCCAAGTTATGCAACTGCTGGTAGTGCAGGAATGGATCTGAAAGCAAACACAGATGTTCCTATTTCTTTGAAGCCTATGGAGAGATATTTATTTCCAACGGGTATGCATATTCAGTTGCCAGAAGGATATGAGGCACAAATTAGACCTAGAAGTGGTCTTGCAGCGAAGTATGGAATAACGGTTACTAATTGTATTGGAACGATTGACAGTGATTATACTGGAGAGATTAAGGTTTCATTGATTAATCTTTCAACCGACACTGTTGTAATTTATCCTGGTGATAGAATTGCGCAAATGGTTGTTGCTAAATATGAGAAAGTTACTTGGGAAGAAGTTGCTGCTCTTGATGAAACGGAAAGAGGCGACGGAGGATTCGGAAGTACTGGTAGAAAATAATTTTTTATAAAGTCTGGATAAATTTCCAGACTTTTTGTTATCTTTTTAATAAATTTAGTAATAAAAATAAATATGGCTGTAAATAATTTAGATAACATTCTTTGGACAGAAAAATATCGTCCAAAAAACTTGTCGGAACTAATTGTTCCACAGAGAGTTAAGAGAATTTTCGAAGGTGGTGTTGTACAATCAATGCTTTTACATGGTACTGCTGGTATAGGAAAGACATCAGCAGCAAAGGCTATCTGTAAGCAATTTAATCATAATGTGTTGTATCTTAACTGTTCTGATACTAATGGTGTTGATACTATTAGAGATACAATTATTGATTTTGCTATGAATCAATCTGCTATTTCTTATGAAAATCCTATTAAGGTTGTTATTATGGATGAGATGGATGGATTGAGTCAACAAGCGTTTAATGCACTTCGTGCCACAATGGAAAGATGTGCTGCAAATACACGATTCATTGGAACATGTAATTTTATTGAGAAAATTCCAGACCCTATTCAATCAAGATTTCAATTGATTGATTTTAATTTTGGTGTTGATGAAACTAATGAAATTAAAAAAGGTCAAATATTGAGAATTATGACTATTGGTAAGAAAGAGGGATTGAATGTTGATAAAATGGCTGCTGTAAAAATGGTGCAGACATACTATCCAGATTTTCGTTC
>JAEIGA010016959.1_pt1 | contig 11086 bp, 13 predicted proteins | sample 9270691 | NCBI WGS metagenome assembly JAEIGA01 (sample SAMN17057246, study PRJNA624740) | gut metagenome | biome: biome; isolation source: fecal sample | host: Bos grunniens | place: China: Xizang | collected 2019 | reverse complement strand
TATAAAATACCGAAAATATTAAGTAATTATATGGTATAATACATAAATTGATAGAATTAATTTAGGAGGAATTCAATGTTATTATTAGCAGATAAATGGAAAGACTATGAGCTTATAGATATGGGTAACGGAGAAAAATTAGAACGTTGGGGAGATATAGTATTAAGAAGACCAGATCCTCAAGTTATGTGGCCTATACCAAATGAAAGTGGATTATGGAAAAATCCTCATGGACATTACCACAGAAGTAATAGAGGTGGAGGACAATGGGAACATAAAAAGAAATATCCAGAAAGATGGACAATAAGTTATAAAAACTTAAAGTTCAACATAAGTCCAACAGGATTCAAACATACTGGATTATTCCCAGAACAAGCGGCAAACTGGGATTGGGCAATGGATAAAATAGAAAATGCAAAAAGACCAATAAAAGTATTAAATCTTTTCGCATATACTGGTGGGGCTACAGTAGCTTGTGCAGCAGCAGGAGCAGAAGTATGTCACGTAGATGCTTCTAAAGGTATGGTTACTTGGGCTAAAGAAAACTTACATACATCAGGATTAGGAGATAGAAAAGTAAGATTCATAGTTGATGATGTTGTTAAATTTGTTGAAAGAGAAATAAGAAGAGGAAATAAATATGATGCAATAATAATGGACCCACCTTCTTACGGAAGAGGACCAAAGGGTGAGGTTTGGCAAATAGAAGAAAAATTATATGGTTTAGTTGAATTATGTACAAAAGTATTATCAGATGAACCTTTATTCTTCTTAATAAACTCATACACTACTGGATTATCTCCAATAATACTTGAACATATATTAGATGCTACAGTAGCTAAAAAAGCTAAAGGTGGAAAAATATATGGTGGAGAAATAGGTATACCAACATCTAGAGATGGAAAAGTTCTTCCTTGTGGTATATTTGGAAGATGGGAGTCTAAATAATGATTAAAGTCATATTTGAAGATAATCATCTTTTAGTTGTAGAAAAACCTGTAAATATCTTATCTCAAGGTGATGATACTAATGATAAAGATATGGTTAATTTACTAAAGCAATATGTAAAGGAAAAATATAATAAACCAGGAAATGTATATATTGGATTAGTACACAGGCTAGATAGACCTGTAGGTGGAATTATGGTATTTGCAAAGACATCTAAGGCAGCATCTAGATTATCAGACCAAGTTAGGACTAAAACTTTTAAAAAGACATATAGAGCGGTTATACACGGTGATATGAATAAGAAAGAAGATACTTTAAAAGATTATCTTTATAAAAATAAAAAGACTAATATGGTAAGTGTAGTTAATAAGGACCATAAAGAAGCTAAAAATGCAGAGTTAAGCTATAAAACTTTAGATAGAAAAGATGGATTTAGCCTTGTTGAAATTGACTTAAAAACAGGAAGACCTCATCAAATAAGAGTTCAATTTGCAAGTAGAAAGCATCCTTTATTTGGAGATCAAAGATACGGTCAAAATGTAAATAAAGTTGGCCAACAAATAGCACTATGGTCTCATAAATTAGAAATAATACATCCTACAACTAAAGAAAAAATGGAGTTCACATGTGAACCACCTATGGAATATCCATGGAATTTATTTTAATAGTTAAGAGGAATTGATATGGATAAATATACAGGATTTTATATAGAAAAGCCTACTGGAAATAATATATTCTCATATGAAGACAGAGAAAATAAAAAAATATATGTACCAAAGCTTATAGAAGGAACTTTAGATGATGTTTTAGTTGGAGAAGAAATAGTCTTTAATGAAATTGATGAGGATATAGAAATAAAAGCTAAAGGACTTAAAAATATGGTTATATATAAATATCAAGATAAAGATATTTATATATTCGATAATCATAATCATGCATTTTATTTTTGGATAAAAAGTTTAGAAAAAGATAACTTTACTAAAGGATGTAAATTAGTTCATGTAGACCAGCATAAAGATACTAGAGAACCTGAAAATTATAATGTTGATATAAGTGATACAGAAGATGTATTTAGATATACTAATGAAGTATTAAATGTAGGTAGTTTTATTAAACCTGCTTTACATCATAATATTTTTTCAGAGGTTATAATAATAGATAGTTCTTATGGATTTGATATTGATATAGAAGGAGAGTTTGTATTAGATATAGACTTAGATATATTCTCTAAAGATATGGATTATATTCCTCATGAACTTAAAATATCAAAAATAAAAGAACTAATAGCTAAAGCAAAAGTAATAACAATAGCATCTAGCCCATTTTTTATAAATCAGGAGTATGCTATAAAAGTATTAAAAGAATTATTTAATTATGATATAATAGAATAGTTGAATTAAAATATTTATAACAAATATAAAATTAATATTAATGTTAATTTTAATTAGGAGGAAAAGGTATGAGTTTATATACTGAATGGAGAAATTTAAGTGATAATCATGAAAGCCAAGAAGCAGAAGTTAAGTTCTGGGAAGAGTACTTAAAAGCAGAAGCTTCTATATACAATGAATTATTAAACAATAAGCAAGAAGTTATAGAAGGTAAAGTTAGCGAATTAGCTGCTAAATATAACGTATCTGTTGAGTACTTCATGGGATTCATAGATGGAATAAGCGAAAGTTTAAAAGAAGACATAACTTTAGAAACTATAGAAGCAGATGGTACTATAAAGTTAGACATAGATTTTGAAAAATTATACTACAACATGTTAGCTGTAGAAGCTCATTGGTTATATAACTTACCAGGTTGGGAAACTATATTACCAGCTGATAAGAGAAAAGAATTACAAAAAGCTTACAAAACTTCTAAGACAGTAGTTAAAGAAGAAAAAGTAGGAAGAAATGATGCTTGTACATGTGGAAGCGGTAAAAAATACAAGAAGTGTTGTGGAAAATAAATATTAAAGAAATAGCTATCTTATTAAAGATAGCTATTTTTTATATCATTAATTGATAAACTTCAACAAAATATATTTTATATTTATTGTATATGGAACAAAAAAAAAATCACCACATACTATATAATAAACAGCTTTATCTAGGAGGAAAGTTATGAAAATTGGTGATATAGTAACTAGAAAATCATACAATAAAGATATAATATTTAGAATAATTGGATTTAGTATAGATAGTAAAAATGAAAAAATTGCAATCTTAAAAGGTGTAGCATTTAGAGTAATAGCAGATGCATATTTAGATGATCTAGAAACAGTAAAGGTACAAGATATAAAACAAATATTAATAGACCCTTTTGTAGAAAATTTAATAAATCAATCTGTTAGAAGTGCTCAAGATAGAGAAAAAAATATGAGTAGAGGTGCGCAAAAGCTTCAAACTAACCCTAATATATATGGAATACCAGGAAAGGTACTTCAAATAGATGGAGATAAAGATTATTTAAAAATATGTTTAGATGTATATACTGAACTTGGAATACCTGCAGTTGGTGTGGCTATACCAGAAGCTAATCAATATAAAGAAGTTTTGGGACTTTTAGAGAAACATAACCCAGATATACTAGTTATAACTGGTCATGATGCACTAACTTCTAGAAAAGGAAATATAACAGATTTAAATAATTATAGAAATTCTCTAAATTTTATAAAGGCAGTTAAGCAAGCTCGTAAATGGGAACCTAATTTAGATAACTTGGTGATATTTGCAGGGGCTTGTCAATCTAACTATGAGCAACTTTTAAGAGCAGGAGCTAATTATGCTAGTTCTCCTGGAAGAATAATGATACATGCATTAGATCCTGTATTTGTAGTTGAAAAAATTGCATGTTCAAGAATAGATACTATAGTTCCAATAGAGGAAGTTATAGAACAAACTGTAACTGGAATAAAGGGTATAGGAGGTTCTGAAACAAGAGGTAAATTTAGATGGGCAATGCCGAAATCAATGCTATATTAATAAAAATAAAATATATATAAAAAATATATTGACTTTTAATGTGAAAATATATAAAATAATTAGTTTGAATATTTGACAAATAATCTTCTTTATGATATTATGTAAACATACAAACGTTTAAAAGAAGGTGATATTATGGCCACTGTTCAAACTTTAGATAAGATAAGGGAAAGTTTAGAGAGGCATTTAGGTAAAAAGATACTACTTAAAGCTAATAAGGGAAGAAAGCAGATTGTTACAAGAAGAGGGATATTAGAAAAGGTCTACCCAAGTGTGTTTGTTGTAAAGCTAGATAGCGAAAATGAAGGATGTTCTAGAGTATCATATAGTTATTCAGATTTATTAACATCAAATGTAAAATTGCAAGTATTTAAAAATCAAGATAAATTACATGTAAGTTAAAATTATACCTATCAAAAATAGGTGTAATTTTTTTTTTGTTTATTAAATATAAATATAGTGTGATATTTATATTTAATAAATGGGAGGATAAATATGGAACTAATAAAAGATATAATAAAAGTAGATAATAGAATAGACTTTGGAAAGTTTCAAACATTTATAGAATCAGAGGCAGTTGTACCTGATAAAAAATCAGATGTGTATGAGATAATAAAAACAGAAGGATATATATCATTAAAAAAAGTAGAGCTTTCAGAAGGTAAAATACTTTGCAGAGGTAGCTTTAATTACAATGTAATATATATGACAGATGATAAAACAACAGTTTCAAATATGGATGGAAAAATAGATATAAATGAAGTTATAGAAAAAGATATAATAGTTCCAGATATGGAATATATGATATATCCAGAAGTAGAACATGTAGATTGCACTATAATGAATGAAAGAAAAATAAGAGTAGGGGCTCTTATGAATTTAAGAGGAAGTATATTTGAAAAACAAAGACTTGATATAGTAAAAGATGTATCTCAAGTTGAAGGTGTTCAAAAGCACAGAAAAGAAATAAGTTATCAAGATATTATAGGAATAGAAAAATCAGAAAGTGCAATAAGAGATACTATAACTATAAATACTGAAGAAGTTCAATCAATAATAAGTTTAAATCCTTATGCAAGAGTAAAAGAAACAAGAGTATCAGATAATAAAGTTATAGTTGGTGGAGTTGTAGAGATAAATCCTTTAGCGTGTACATATGACGGAGAATTAGTTGAACTAGATAAGATAGGAATAGACTTTACACAATTTATAGAAGTTCCAGGAGCATGTGAAGGAATGACTGAAGAAACTTTATTATCTATGGGAGAATTGAATTATACATTTAAACAAAATAATGAAAGTAATACTGGATTATTAGAAATAGATTGTACAGTTGGTTGTAAGGTAAAAGTTACTGATGAAATAACAAGAGAGATATTACAAGATGCATATTCTCCTGAAAAAGTAATAAAATTCGATTATAGAACTATGGAAGTAAATAAAACAGTATATTGTGAAACAGAAACATTTGTAGTAAGAGACAGTATAAAAAATAGCAATGATGATATACAAATAAAAGATATAGTAAGTGTTTGTCCTTCTATATCTATAGAAAATTCATATATGGAAGATGGAAAAAGTATAATACAAGGTATAATAAAAGTTGATATACTATATGTTCCTGTAGAAGGTTTAAAAGCTGTTTATAGAATAAGTGAAGAAATACCTTTTGACCATGATATAGAAGTTGATAACTTAACTGATACTTGTAGTATATTTAATACAGTTTGTATAGAAAAAATAGATTTTGATTTAAATAGAGATGAAATAGATTTATCAGTAAAAGTAAAAAGATTTATAGAAGTTGTAGATAAAAAGACAGAAAGTTTTATAATAAAAGGTGAAGATTTAGGCGCTTATGATTTATCTAATGCACCAAGTATAATAGTATATATATGTAAAGATGGAGATACTCTTTGGAATATAGCTAAAAAATACAATACAACAGAGTGTGAGATAGCTGAGTTAAATGACTTAAAATTAGAAGAACCATTAAAAGCAGGCAAGTGCTTAATATTAGAAAAGAAAGTTGAAATGTGCAATTAATATATTATTATGGAAATAATAGGGGTTATAATCCCCTATTATTTTATTTTTGTAGTATAATATAAATATTAAGCATAAAAATGCATTATAAAGATTAGGGAGGCTAAAATGAAATCAATAGAATTAAAAAGCAGAGCAAAAATAAATTTATCAATAGATGTTCTAGGAAAAAGAGAAGATGGATATCATTTAGTCGAAATGATAATGCAAACTATAGATTTATATGACATTGTAAAAATAACAGAAAATGAAATAGATGAAATTAATATAAATAGCAATAGTTTAGATATACCTTTAAATAAAAATAATATTGTTTATAAGGCAGCAAAAGTATTAAAAGATAAATTTAATATAAAAAGTGGTTTAGATATATTTATAGAAAAAAATATTCCAGTGGCAGCAGGTATGGCTGGAGGAAGCTGTAATGCAGCCGCAGTTTTAGTAGGGCTTAATAAACTTTGGAACCTTAATTTATCAGAAAAAGAATTACAAGAAATTGGACTTACATTAGGTGCAGATGTTCCGTTTTGTATATCAGGAAATGCAGCATTAGCACAAGGTATAGGAGAAGACTTAACTTATATTAAGGGATTACCTAGAGATACAAGCATATTAGTTTGTAAGCCTAATTTATTTGTATCAACAAAAGATGTGTATGAAGGGTTAGACTTAAATAATATTAAAGATAGACCAGATAATGAATTATTAATAAAATGCTTAGAAAAAGGGAACATAAAATTATTATCAGAAAATATGGTAAATGTATTAGAAACTGTAACAAGTAAAATGCATAATGAAATATCAGATATAGAAAAAATAATGTTAGATAATAATGCATTAGGATCAATGATGAGTGGAAGTGGTCCTACAGTTTTTGGACTTTTTGAAAAAGAAGAAGATGCCCTAAAGGGAAAGGGAGAGCTACTTAAGAAATATAACCAGGTTTATGTTGTTAGAAGTAGTGAAAAAGGAGTTGAAATTAATGAATAATTTGACTAAGTTGAATTTAGATGAATATAAGCCATTAAGGGATGTGGTATTTGAAAATTTAAGGGAAGCTATAGTAGAAGGTAAATTAAAACCTGGACAAAGGCTTATGGAAGTTCAATTAGCAGAGCAATTAGGAGTAAGTAGAACACCTGTAAGAGAAGCTATTAGAAAGTTAGAACTAGAGGGGTTAGTTGTTATGCTTCCTAGAAAAGGTGCTTATGTAGCTGATATGTCTTTAAAAGATGTGATAGATGTATTAGAAATAAGGGCTAGTTTAGAAGGATTAGCTGCTTCACTTGCAGCTGAAAGAATATCGGATGAAGATATAAAAAAATTAGAATCTATAGTTGATGAATTTAAAGAGAGTGTAAATGATTTAGATGTAGAATCTTTATTAAAAAAAGATGTAGAGTTTCATGAATGCATATTCAAAGCGGCAAATAATCAAAAACTACATCAATTAATAAATTCTTTATGGGAACAAGTTTATAGATTTAGATTTACATATGTATCAGATTATGATTCTACTGTAAATATAATAGAAGAACATAAGATGATATTAGATGCAATAAAAAATAGAGATAGTAAATTAGCTAAAAAATATGCTATGGAACATATTCAAACAGCTGAAAATTTCATGATAAAAACAACTGCAAATAATAAAGAAGCATAATAAGAAGTATCATTGGTATAAATTAGAATTGTTAAGTTTAACCGATGATATTTTTTTTATTTAAAAAAATAATTTAAACTCAAATTTTTAGAAATAAATTTTTATTTATAAAAATGTATAAATCAATATAAAATGGAAACAATCAAAATAGTAATATTTTGAGGGGGATTAATAATGATTAATAAAATAAAAATAAGATTAAGTATATTAATTTTGAGTTTAATTGCAGTTATATCAACTATGACAGTATCAATTAGTGGGGAAGTAAAAAAAATAAGTACAGCATCAGAAGATTATAAAAATAAGTTAATAAGATTTCATGTTATAGCAAATAGCGATTCAGAGGAAGATCAAAATTTAAAATTAAAGGTAAGAGATGCAGTTATAGATTATCTACAACCAAAGTTAGCAGCTTCTAATAGTATAGATGAAAGTGAAAAAATAATAATAAGTGAATATGATGAACTTGAAAATATAAGTAAAAATATTATTTTAGAAAATGGATATGAATATGATGTAAAGGTAGGAATAGATTATAGCCAATTTCCAACGAAACAGTATTCTAATGTAGTTCTTCCAGCAGGAGAATATAAAGCATTAAGAATAATAATAGGTGAAGGTAGCGGAAAAAATTGGTGGTGTGTTATGTTTCCACCATTATGTTTTGTAGATGAAGAGAAAGGTTTAATAGATAAGGATACAGATGAAAAACTAAGAGAAGTATTAACTGAAGAAGAATATGAGTTAATAACTCAAAGTAACAAAAAACAGGTTAATAGAGTTCAAGTAAAATTTAAAATAGTTGAGGTATTACAAAATATAATAAACAAATAACAACATTAAAGGAGTGACAATATTTATGGATAGGTGTTATAAGCTTAAAGTCTTAATATTAGTATTGACTTGTATGCTTATTCCTAAAAAGCTAATATACTCGAATGTGATGGATGTAAATTATGAAACAAAAGCATCTTCAATTCAAAGTAAAAGTATAAGACAACAGAATAAAGAAGTAATAAATATAACAAATGAAGAATTATTACTTTTATCTAAGTTAGTTACAGGAGAAGCTAGAGGTGAAAGTTATAAAGGACAAGTTGCTGTAGCAGCTGTGGTTATAAATAGAGTAAAAGACCCTAGGTTCCCTGATACGATAAGAGATGTTATATATCAAAAAAATGCATTTTCTGTTGTAAAAGATGGTTCTATAAATATGCAACCTACTGAGTCTGCATATACGGCAGCACAAGAAGCATTATATGGAAATGATCCAACAAATAGAGCAATTTATTTTTGGAATCCTGATATAGCTACATGTAAATGGATAAAGACACTAAATCCATATATGAGGATAGGAAATCACGTATTTGCAAAATAGAAAAATAAATACTTAAATAAGTATATAGGAGCTTTTGCTCCTTTATTTTTTTGCAAAAATAAATTATAATAATCACTTAGATAGCAAAATGCATATAATATTTGATGTGAACAAATATTAGCAGAAAGGTGAACAGATTATGAATAAAATAAATGTAGCTTTAATATTTGGTGGGAAATCAGGTGAACACGAAGTTTCACTATTATCGACAGCTTCGATTTATAAACATATTAATAAAGATAAATATAATGTTTTTACTATAGGAATAACAAAAGATGGAAGATGGATGTTTTATGATGGAAATGAAGAAAACATCAAAAATGGAAATTGGGTTAATTTAGCTAATAAAAATGTTGAAATAAATTTAATACCTTCTGGAAATAAGGAAGTTGGATTAAAATTTGAAGATGGAAGAGTAGAAAAAATAGATGTATTATTCCCTGTTTTACATGGACCATATGGAGAAGATGGAACAATACAAGGATTATTTGAAATAAGTCAAATACCATACGTAGGATGTGGAGTTTTAGCTTCTAGTGTAGGTATGGATAAACTTATCTGTAAAAAAGTATTCTCAGAGATAGGATTACCACAAGTAAACTATACTGATACAAATAGATGGGAATTTAATAGAAATAAAGAAGAAGAATTAAATAAAATAGAAGGAAAGTTAAACTATCCTATATTTGTAAAACCAGCTAACTTAGGTTCAAGTGTAGGTATATCTAAAGCTACAAATAGAGAAGAACTTTTAACAGGTGTAGAAGAAGCTTTAAAATATGACTCTAGAATAGTTTTAGAACAAGGTATAGATGCAAGAGAAATAGAAGTTGCTGTTCTTGGGAATGAAGAAGTTAAAGCATCTATAGCAGGTGAAATAAAGCCAGCTAAAGATTTCTATGACTATGAAGATAAATATATAAATGGTGCGTCAACTTATGATATACCAGCAAATATAAAAGCTGAAGATATGGAAAACATAAGAAAAATGGCAGTAGAAGCCTTTAAAGGAATCGATGGAAAAGGACTTTCAAGAGTAGATTTCTTTATAGATAAAAATTCAGGAGAAATATTTATAAATGAAATAAATACATTACCAGGATTTACAAATATAAGTATGTATCCTAAAATGTGGGAAGCTACAGGATTAGAATATCCTAATCTTATAGATAGCATTATAGAATTAGCGTTAGACTCTAAGAAGTAAAGCAGGTGTTACTAATGAATAATAGACCCATAGGTGTATTTGATTCGGGGTTAGGTGGACTTACTGTATTAAAGGAAATAATGAAAATTATACCAAATGAAAATATAGTTTACTTTGGTGATACAGCTAGAGTTCCATATGGACCAAGATCTAAAGAAACCATAATTAAATATACTTTCCAAGCTATAGATTTTTTAATTTCAAAAAATGTAAAGGCCATAGTTATAGCATGTAATACAGCAACAGCTAGAGCATTAAAAGAAGCAAATGAAAAGTATGATATTCCTATACTTGGAGTTATAGAAGCTGGAGCTAGAACAGCAGTATATACAACTAAAAACAAGATTGTTGGAATAATAGGTACGGATGGAACTATAAGATCAAAAGCATATAATGCAGAAATTTCAAAACTAGATCCGGAAATTAAGATAGTAGATAAATCATGTCCATTATTTGTTCCTATTGTAGAAGAAGGTTGGGCTAATACAGATATAGCATCATTAACAGCTAAAAGGTATTTAGATGATTTAATGAAAGAAGGTATAGATTCTTTAGTATTAGGATGTACTCATTATCCATTATTAAAGAAAACAATTGGAGAAATTGTTGGAGAAAAAGTAATTTTAGTAAATCCAGCTAAAGAAACAGCAAAGGATTTAAAAGGAATATTAGATGAAAATGACATGCTTAGAGGAGATATAGGTGAAGAAGCTAAGTATGAGTATTATGTCTCTGATATACCTGAAAAATTTGCTGCTATTGCAGAGGAATTTTTAAAGAGAGAAATAGATGATATAAAAAATGTAAGAATATAAAAATATCAATTCAGGTATAAACTTTGAGCCATTGCTTAAAGTTTATACTTGTTTTAG
>JAEIGA010016958.1_pt1 | contig 11087 bp, 10 predicted proteins | sample 9270691 | NCBI WGS metagenome assembly JAEIGA01 (sample SAMN17057246, study PRJNA624740) | gut metagenome | biome: biome; isolation source: fecal sample | host: Bos grunniens | place: China: Xizang | collected 2019 | reverse complement strand
TATCTGTGACTCAGACGTAGTAGAAGAACTCGGTCTTGATTATTCTAATATCTGTGACGATAAGATGATGAAGGATATTATATCACTGAAAGACGATAATTCAGTAAATCTATTCTGTGGACTTTCAAACGAAGTAAAACAGTCTGTAGCTACAAAAATGGCAGAAGATTTGGCAGATGGTAAGCGACTCGATAGAAATAGATTACACGATATTAAGAAGCTAACAGATATTGATATTGAGAAGAAATCAGAAGAACTTATCGCTGTTAGAGAAGCATTGACAAAAGACAAAGAATAATAAATAGGAGCTGAATAAATGGGAACTAGCTTTGAAGTCATATATGACAGATTTTTACTTATCATTGAGGATTATCGCTTGGATAATTTGGCTAAAACCAATTATTCAGCGTTCCTTAAATTTTTAAAAGGTTTGTTAATTAACTCCATTGATTTATTTGATGGGGTTTTAACAGATTTATCATATTCGGAAATAGAAGAAACTCATACAGTAACTTTAGATAGTGGCGAAACCAAAGAGATAACTACTACAACTCCATATTTCAACAACACATTGTCTAGTAAAGAGATTAGTATTCTAGCTATGATATGTGCTTATTGTTGGATGGAGCGACAAGTATTAGACGTAAGGCAATTTCAGTTACATTTAGACTCTAAGGCTTTTTCAGTTAAATCCGAACAAGCTAATCTAAAGCAGAAAGAAATTGTACTTAACGATATGCGTGAAAAATATAAGCATGAAATTTCTGAATATCAGAATCAAAATATTGACAAATTACCGTTCTTTGGAGGATAATGTATGTTAGAATATTACAATAATTATCTTACAAATATTGCTCAAACTCCAAACGAAGCATGGAGAGAAAGTCAGCAAGCGGTAATTAATCAGTTATTTGAAGATACGACTCTTGAAACTACCATAGAAGAAGAAATTATGCCATTTAATTTTACGTTTCGTAAAATAGATGCTTGGGTAGATACTGTAACAGAGGCTACATTAAATGCAGAAAAAGATGACTCTGATTATAGAGCCATATACTTTAAAGATTGCGGTCATTTATCTAGTCGTGGTAGATATTATCGTTTTTATGATAATTATTGGATAGTGTACTCAGACCCTTGTATCGAAGAAGTAATGGCTATGCAAAAGGTTAGACGTTGTAATAATTGGCTTAAATGGGTAGATTCTAAAGGGGTATTATATGAATATCCTTGTGTAGTAGATTATTCACTATCAAGTACAAATGCTCAAACAGCTAGATTGATACAGCAAGCTAATTCTCATGTTACTGTTATCGTACAAGGAAATTCAGATACTTTATCTATATCTAAGAATCAAAGGTTTAATCATATAGACCACGATTACTGTGAAGTAATCGTTAAATACATTTAACTGCTTGAAAACCTTAAAGATAACAAAACTACAACGTAAAGATGAAATATGCTTAAACGTGAATGTTACGAAAGTAGAAAAAATTTGTTATATGATTACATGATGTAAATCTAAATAATCGTTATAAATAGGCAATAAGCAACTAAACTCCGAATAGGAGAAAGCTCAACGACTATCCCGTAAGGGAGTAGAGTATAAACGATTGATACTCGAAATGGTGTATATCTCATTTAATTTAAATCTAACACTTAAATAAAATAAAATTATGTTATTATCTAAAACAGCGACGATAAAATGGGGGTCAAAAAATAAAAAATATTTAATGGATTTAGGATATAAATTTGAACATTTTGGAGATGAACTTGAAATTCCAGTAGAAAAATTATTACACGGTTCAAATGCGATGGTAGATATAAAATGCGACTACTGCGGAGTTATATTTAAAAGATGTTATAGAATTTATTACAATTCACATCATAATACCAAATCTGAAAATCCAAGAGATTCATGTGCTATATGTACTAAAAAATATAAAATAATTGAAACCATTGAAGAATTATACGGTGTTGATAATATATCTAAAATCCCTACATCTGCAATCAAGAGAAAGAATACTTGTTTAAAGAAATATGGAACAGAAGAGTATTTATCAAGTGACATAGCTAGAGATAAAATACTAAAAACTAACAATGATAAATACGGTGGTAACAGTCCATGTTGTGATAAAGATATAATCGAAAAAAGAAAAAATAATTGTTTAGAAAAATATGGTGTTGAAAGCACAAATCAACTAAAAGAAGTAAGGGATAAATATAAAAACACTATGAAACAAAAATACGGTGTAGAATATCCTATTCAGAATCAAGATATAGCTGATAAGATGAAAAATACCTGTATAAAAAAATATGGCGAAAATTATCAAGATATTTTTCATGAAAGAGCAGAAAAGGCTATGATTGAAAAATATGGAGTTAAATGTTCTGTAGAGAACGATGAAATTAAACATAAAATTTTAGAAACGTTATCTTCAAATGTTTCATCTAAACAAGAAGATGAAGTATTTAAAATATTAAAATACATATATGGAGATAAAGTAGACCATAGTGTTGTAAGGTATGATTTTATATTAGATTACGAATTAAATATCAATGATTGCAAGATTGATATTGAGTTCGACGGATGGTATTGGCATAAAAATTCTTTAGAAAGAGATAGGAAAAGAAACTATTTTCTTATAAATAGAGGATATAAAGTTTTAAGAATACGTTCCGATAGAATCTTACCTAAACCTCAACAAATAATTGAATGTGTAGATTATTTAATTAATAGTAATCATACATATAAAGAATTAAATTTGGATATTTAAGTGTAAACTAAATGAGATAATGATATAGTCTGTACATCTTGGGAAATCCAAGAGGGGTTATATAAACCCAACAACGTAAGAGTAGTGACCTTACGCTAACTAAAAGTATATTTAATGGTGTCGCATATAGATTTTTTGCGATAAACAACTATATGCAGAATAATTATGTAGATAAAAATACTCCAATACTGTTTTTCGACTTCTATGAAGATATGATTATAGACACCGATAATTTAACTGATAATATAGCCGATGATACAAGGAATGATTTTACACTCGTTAGTAATATAACGCAGATTAATAATGTAAATGGATATAGTGGTACTCTTGACATTAAATTATATAATGGAGATACCGAAATATCAGACCCTAATTTAGCATATACATCATACGATACTGATGTTATTACAATTGATGATGGTGGCAATTATACTATAGTAGGTAATGAGGGTGATACTGCAACCATATATGTTCAAATAAAGAACAATAGTTTAGTATCTTTAAATATACCAGTTACAGTCACATCCGATGAGTCTGAGGTTTATGAACTTGTTTCTAGCGGTATAGTGCCTAGATTAATACAAGGTGATACAATATCTATTGTCGTAAATACTTATAAGAATGGCGAAATAGTAGAAGATACTATAACTTGTGTTCCAAGTTGGAGTGACAATAGTTATTATACATTATATCAGACAGCAGAAAATACATGGGAACTTACTAACCTAAGACCTAATTCTAATACCTTAAATTTGACCTTTAACAGCTCGAATTATGGGGTTGAATTAACTGAGTCGATTAAATTAGTAGCAATGTGGTAAAGGGGTCTAAAAATGGCAAATACAACGAAAAATAATACATTTAATTCTATGCCACAGATACCATATCAGATATTAACATATTTAATTGATAACAATGAGAATTTATTCAAATTATTGAAATATAATTCTACTGATGCATTACAGAAAGACGATTTAACCAAAAAGGAAAAAATCGCTTTGCTATATACAGAAGTAGGTCAAGAGGATGACTATCATATATTCTTAAAGCCGTTAATAGGTGAAGAAATGACTGATAGTGTAACTCAGCTTAGATTATATAAAGCTCGAATTACTCCTACTACTAATCTAAAAGCTGTATTAAATTATGAATTCGATATTGTTGTCGGTACAAAAACAAATTTAGTATATGACAACAATGGTATTCCATGCTCTAGGTTAGATATGATAGAATCCGAAATTATAAATTCTCTTTGTGGAACAAGTATGTTTGGCGTAGGTGGGTTTCAATTTAATCGAGAATTAAGTAATTTATGCGTTCAAAATACGGGATTAAGTAATAGTAAATCATTCTTTGGTAGTTCATTTGTCTTGGCTTGTAATTGGGTTGAGGTAGATGAAAATGGCTGTGAATGAACAAGTTATAAATTACTACAAAAAAATATATTACGCTAATGAATTACCTGTACCATATAAATTAAAATGTGGTATGGAAATTAATATAAACCCAATTAAAGTAAAAGATTGGGAGCTTTTTGAAAGTAGTTTGGGAATTTTAACTATGGATAAAAATAAAATTCCCGACCCTAGTATAATTAGTATGAGTTATCTCGACTTTTTATACCAACTTATTTACGAAAAAACCGAAGGAATAGTTAATATGTTGTTAATTGTATTGAACTATTCTCTAGGTGAACAATATGAATATTCCATGAAAAAGCTAGATGGTAGGACTTTTTTAATAATAGATGATAAACAGAATCAGCAAATAGGCAAAATCTCATCTAAAGAATTTGATGAGATTTCTCAAATAATATTAACTTATAACTTAGTTAATTATGACAATCGGAAAATGTCAAGCGATATTCAACAACTTATCAGTGATTATTATAAACTTCAAAACAATGGTAGGACACAAGAGCCTACCTTAGAAGAGAAGAAAGTTTTTGTTATCATGAAGAGCGGAATCTCCATACAACAATTAAATGAAATGTCTTATAGGATTTTTTCACAAGTCTATTCAACGGCTTTGGAATGTGATTTATATTTGTCAAATAAAATTATCCAATCTAGTCAAAAATATGAAACTAAAGGTGAAATAATACATCCTTTACTTGAAAAGAAGGTGGATATATTAGATAGAATCTTCAAGGATGCAGATAGTTTCATTAAAGACACAAAGGCTAAACTTGGATAACATAAAGTATATTTAATTATAATAAGGAGAAATAAAAATATGGCATATGTAATGGCATCAGTCGGAACAGTACAGCTTTTCGACCCATCAAACAATGCTCTTATAGTTACATCTAAAACCCTCTCAGAACAGAGTATGTCTTTTGCTGTAACAGCAGAAGAAGTAAGAGGTGGAACGGGTAATCTTGCCCCGTATGTTGAGTAATCAGCATAGGACATAACGTTAAAACCAGTAACTCCTAAAGCCTTATCACTACAATAAGATATGAAATATGATTTTATGAAATGTGGGAAACTATTAACAACGATAAGGATGTTCTCATGGTTAAATCCTAAAAGAACACTAACAATGGATATTTGGTCGCCAAGTCCCGAATAGGGAAAGGTCAAACGACTATTCCTTGAAATAGGATTAAAACCGCTAGTCATAAAATGCGGAAGAAATGCGTTACTCTTAAAGTTATATTTGCTTTAAGATGAAGAATTAGTCTTTTCTCGTATCGAAAGATAGAGATTAAAACATTATTGGCGATGTTTTAATGTTTCAATTTGACGAATTGAGATAAAAATTATGCAATAGACTTTTAGCCAAATACTATCACGACTCAGCATTTTCACTTACTCTTACAGACCAGCTTTTTGACCTAGAGTATCTTGCTCTTAACTGTGGTGGTGCTATCACAGCAGGTTCGGATGTAATCACAAATGAGCAGATTACAATTACCACAGCTAATACAATTACAATTTCTCAGAACGCAGTTAAGTTTAATGGTTCTCTGATGTTGTGGTATAAGAAATCAACAGATGATGATTCAGCTTATACAGCAGTAGTTATGGATTCAGCTACTACAGCTACAGTAAGCGGTCTTGCAGTTGGTGACGTAGTTTGTGTTAAGTATTTTTATAATGCTGACTCAGCAAGAGAATTTACAATCTCTTCAACATTTATTCCATCAACAGTATATGCAGTAATGACACTCCCACTTTATAAGAGTGGTACAACAGCTACAAGTTATTCAAGCTCATCACAGGTTGGTGAAATACAGATAAAAATCCCAAATTTCCAGTTGAAAAAATTATATGTAATATAATTGAAACAATGCTTATCGAGTAATTGGTAAGTACTCAAGGTTAAGTGCTTTGAAAGCCTAAAGCTCTATTCACTACAACGTAATCCGAAAGGGTAGGCGTGAACGTTGCGAAAGCAGAAAGAAGCAATGGAGATGATACATGGTTAAATCCTAAATATTATAAAATAATGGCGGTTTAGCAACCACTTTCCTTTAAAATGGAAAAGGTTCAACGACTAGCTCTTTGCGAGAGCGTTAGCACACAAGCATATGGTGATGCGAAAAATCTTGCCCCTTTTTATAAGGGTGAACAAATAGTCTAAGCCTTGCACGAAAGTGTAAGCTGTCTGTCCGTGAGGATAAGACGGATTTGACGTTGCGAGTCAAATTGAATAGATAAACAACTTAAAAATTTTAAGTAGTTAATCATAACGGATGGAAATCAGGAATTTTCACTGACAGCAAGTGGTGTGTCTACATCTTCACTGAATGGTTCAGCCCTTGCTACATTCACAAGTGATGCAGGTTGTGAGAATAATGGTTATTACGCTGTTATCTCAGAGATTATCTATGGTAAGTCACCTGTAGATAATATTGTAGCAATTGCTATTGAGAATTCAGACATTGACCTTGCTAGTGCAGAAACAGCTACACTTGTAGTATATGGTATCTACAATGATGGTACAACTCCAACAGTAATCGATAATTCACTGTTGACATTTACATCTAGTTCACAGTCTGTAGCTACAGTATCAACAAGTGGTGTAATCACAGCGGTAGCTAGTGGTGAAGCTGTAATCGAAGCTGTAATTACTGATAAACCAACAATTTCAGCTAATGCAGTTGTAACAGTATCTTAATATAATAAATAAATAATAATAAAAAGGGAGGACGGAAAATAAATTCTTGTTACTCCCTTTTTTTGTTATTATAAGGTGAAATACAATGTCGTGTCAATATGGATTTTATAAAAAAACAGAAACAAATAGACCGAAACTTTATTGTAAGATAACTAACGACTTATGTGTTTATTCTAAACTTTGTTTAAAAGTTAATAAATACATATACAATGATAAATCCGAGGAATGTATGATTAAGAAAGAAAATGATAAAAAATCAATTCCTAATGGCGCTTATTATGTCCGATTTGTTAAAAATGGATATGCTTATGTCGAATTAGGAGATACGGTTATTAAGGTAAAGTGTGATAACCTTGATAATATTATTAATTATATTTACATTCAACAGAACAACGATGGTACATATATAGGTTCTTTAACTCCTTTTGTCAATGAGCCTAAGAAAATAACTAAAAAGAGAAAAAATAAAGTAGAAAATAACAATAGTGAGAACGAGGTTTAATTAAACATATGGGCGTTTAATTAAATAACGCTCTTAATATGTGTTTCTATGGTTATCGTTGTACCTATTTAAATCTAAGTTCTGACATTATATAGTACAACAGTAACTAAGAATTATCAATATTATATAATGAATATAACAACTTAGATAATTTCTACTTCTTAAAAGAGGATGGAAATAAAATGGTTGATGAAAATATAAGTATAGACGATTTAATACAGTTACGAAAAAGAATAGATAATATCGAACACCACGATATATCTGATATTAAATCCGACATTTCAGAGATTAAATCTGAATTGCGTGGAAATAAAGTTATAATTGAACAGAACACAAAGGTGCTAGATAAGCTATCAAATACACTTGACGAAACGACTAAAACAATGGTCGAATTAAGTATGAATGTTAAAAATTCTAATTCAAATATTGATAAGCTCGAAAATAAAATCGATGCAGTTAGAAACAATCTTAAAGCTGTAGAGGAAAAATCTAAGTTTGATATAATGACTTGGATTAGAGATAATTTTGTCAATGTGGTATTAACAATTGGTGTAATTAGCTATCTAGTAACACAAATAATTAAATAATGAGGGTAAAAAATTATGATTAGAAATGGAGAAAACGCTCAGACACTCTTTGGAAAATCTACAGATACTAAACCTGTTAATGGTGTGAATGGTAATATCTTCCATACAAAAGATGCTTTTGTTGAAATAGATACAGCAAATGTTTATTTCTTTGATGAAGATACTAATTCATGGATTTTACCATCTTAAAGTAGGGAGGGAATTGATTTATGGATGTCATTTCTTATGCGCTTGCCAAAAAATATGTCGATGATACAGTAGTAGGACTTGGAGCTATTAAGGGTTCTAATTGCTACATCACATCTATCGTGGACAATTTAGATGGTACACATGATATTACTTTCTCATGGAAAGATACATCAGATGTAACACATACTAGCGTTCTTACTGTAAAAGATGGTGAAACACCCGCTTTTTCATCCGTTGTAATTACGGGTGGACATAGACTAACTTTTACAACCCAAGACCCATCGCAAACGGTATCATTTGATGTAATGGATGGTAGTAAAGGTGATTCGGGAATATCTGTTGTATCATCTAATGTTGATGATAACAACAATCTTACGTTTACATTATCAAATGGTAATGTAATTAATGCGGGTAAAATTAAAGCCGTTACAACTGTTGATAATGCTCTTTCAACTACAAGCTCTAATCCTGTTGAAAATAAAGTTATCACAAATGCTTTGAATAATAAAGTTGATAAGGAAAGTGGGAAAGGTTTATCTACAGAGGATTTTACTACCGCCGAAAAGGATAAGTTATCGAACATTGAAGATAATGCGCAAGTTAATGTAATCGAAAAATTGATAATTAACGGCACAGAGGCAACAGTAACCGATAAATCTGTTGCACTTACTTTAATTACATCGGCTGTAAGTAATTTGCAGAATTATTATCTTAAAACTGAGACATATACAAAAACAGAAATAGAAGATTTAATCGGCTCTACTGTTGGTGTTACTATTGAAATTGTAGAAGAATTACCAACAGAAGGACAGTCTAATGTTATTTATTTCTTACCAACAGAAACTACAGACGTATATAGCCAATATATTTATACCGCTGATGGTTGGATTTTAATTGGTTCAACTACTGTTGATTTATCAAATTATTATACTAAAACACAAGTAGATACATTATTAGCCACAAAGCAGAATACATTGACAATAGATAGTTTTCCTACTTCTTTGTCAAATAATCCCGTAGCTAGTGGTGGTGTATATACAGCTATTGCTCAAATGCAGTCACAATTTCAGTATAGTAATATGCCTACAGCTAGTGCGGATAATTTAGGCTATGTATATCAGTATATTGGGGCAACAGGTACTTATACTCAGAATATGTTCTATCGTTGTGTATATGATGATACTCTTGGAGAGTATCAATGGCAAGAGGTAATCTTTAACGCAACAATAACAATAGATAGTGTGATTGATAGTACAAGTGAAAATCCCGTACAGAACAAAGTTATTAAAGCGGCGTTAGACGAAAAGCAAGATATTATTCAGTATTCAACAATGCCAAGCGCACAAGATAATTTAGGTAAGATTGTACAGTATATCGGAACAAATACCGCTAATTATACTAATGGCTATTTCTATAAGGCTATTTATGATTCTGAAAGTGATATTTATTCATGGACAGTAATTAAGTTTTCTGCGGATATGTTGGTAGATAATGCACTATCTACAACAAGTGAAAATCCCGTTCAAAATAAAGTAATCACGGATACTATTAATGATATTCAAGATGTTATTCCAAGTGAAGCATCTAGTACAAATCAATTGGTAGATAGAGATAGTTTAGGCACTGCAAGTCAAAAGAATTTTACGCCTTACGTATCTCCCAATAATACGGATTTACCTCTTTCATCTAGTGTTTACAGTGCAATTACAAATGCTGTATATGGTGCATATCATCCAAGTGGAAGTAAGACAATAGCTGAATTAACGTCAGATTTATTGGTGCTTGCTAATATCGGTAATGTGTATAAAATTACAGAAGATGGTGTAACTACTGATTTATTTATTGGTGGTGCGGGTCAAACGATTCATACGGGCGATAATGCTGTTGTTGTATATGGTGGTCAAACTGATACTTTCTTATTTGATTTACAAAGTGGAAGTATTGATTTAACACCTTATCAAACTAAAGCGTTAGAAAGTGCTATTGAAGGTGAAACTACTGTAGAAGATGCACTGCAAGCGTTAAGCGATAATAAACAAGATACTCTTACTTTTGATGATGAGCCTACTGAAAATTCTACTAATGTAGTTAAGAGCGGTGGAGTTTATTCAGTTGTCGATGATATATATAAGATTATGGGCGAGAATGGTGCGAAAAACCTTTTTCCGACCAATAAAACTTATTATAACGGACGTTCATACACCAACAACGGAATAACATTTGTTCAAAACGATGATGGTTCAATTACTGTAAGCGGTGTTGCTACAGCAGATGCACAATATACTCTATTCACAAGGGCTACTGATTGGGGTATTAATATTGATGTAGGAAAATCCTATATTCTTAGTGGATGTCCGAGTGGTGGTAGTAATGATACCTACAGATTAGTATTTGGTGACACTCAGAGCAGTGCTTATCATCGTTTAGCAATAGATATTGGTAGTGGCGCTGAGTTTACTATTACAACGGCTAGTGAAGCATATTATGCATCTTCTATAGATGTAAGAAGCGGTGTTGATTTAACAACTCCTATAATATTCTATCCAATGCTTCGTCTTGCCTCCGATACCGATTCGACTTATCAGCCATATGCAATGACCAATCAGCAGATAACTCCATACGTTCAAAGTGTTAGTAACCCTAACCTCTTAGATAATCCTTGGTTTACTGTTAATCAGAGAGGGTTTACAAGTGACTCTCATTCTGGAGGTTTAAGCTCTTACTCAGCTTTTGTCTCAGATAGATGGAAATATATAGTAAATGCAGACCGTGCTGGTTCTGTGCAAATAAATTCTGATTGTTCTATTACTGTTTCGAGCACTAATAATATAATTTATTTAGCGCAGGAAATAGACCGTGATAATAATTATTCAGTATTTTTAGATGGAAAGACATTTACTTTAAGTG
>JAEIGA010016957.1_pt1 | contig 11087 bp, 8 predicted proteins | sample 9270691 | NCBI WGS metagenome assembly JAEIGA01 (sample SAMN17057246, study PRJNA624740) | gut metagenome | biome: biome; isolation source: fecal sample | host: Bos grunniens | place: China: Xizang | collected 2019 | reverse complement strand
TCATCCATATTCGTTTTATCATATCCTTTTAGAATATTATTGTTTTCCCAAGATTTAATTATATATCTTGCCGTTTCTTCATCATATCCTTGAGCAACAAACGCAGAAACGATATCAAAATGTTCTTTATCATATCCCGCAACCAAATGATCTTTATAATCTTCAAAGTTAACTAATTCGCTTTTTACAATCGCAAGATCACTCCATTTGTTAGGAATCATTATATCTAAAGCTTCTGAAAATGCACTATTATATATAATAGAAGGAATATTAATATACTCAGGAATCGCATATATCTTTCCTTCATTTAATCCATATACATATTCTAGATAAATATTTCCAAAATTATTTTCACCTCTACTAGTAAATCCAAAAATTTCATTTTTAATAAATGGTTTCAAATCTAGCACTTCTTTACCATTTATCATATCACTAATATTTTCTTTAGTAGCAGATACAACATTACCATTGGCATCATCACTAGCTTTTATTACCGAAATATTAGGATAACTAGTTTTTACATACTCTTTATATATATCTTTATAATCTATACTATACTCAGGATAATCAAACCCAAGCACTTCAATTTCTACTTTTGTTTTTTTAAAATCATCCATGGTAACTTCTGATAATGGTTTATCGATAATTTCTGCTTCATCATTTCCCATTATTAAAACTCCTGCTATTATGATACCAACAACCATTACAGCAATTCCAATAATTATAATTTTTTTAATAATATTATTTTTCATAAAAACTCCATTAATTAATTTAATTATATTTTATCATTTTATCCATTTTATGTCAAAAGAAAAATGAGCATTTTTGCTCATTTCTTTTTTATTTTTCAATATATAATATTCCGATACAACCTTCACCACAGTGTCCACTAATAACACATCCAGCTTTAGTCTCGTTAATATTATCAAAAGAATCTTTAATAGCGTCAATTTTACCCTTAATATATTCTGCATTTTTTTCAGCATTAGAATGAGTAATAAATAAGAACTCTTTATCTAAATCTGGAAGTAATGCGTAAAAATCATCTAACATTAAATTTAGAGCTTTCTTAGTTGGTCCAACAGCTTTTTTATGAACATCTAATTTACCATCAGTAACTTTAATTAAAAGTTTCATTCTAATAGCAGTTCCTAAAAATCTTGCCATTCCTGAACAACGTCCACCTTTGTGTAAATATTCTAATGTCTCAACAACAAATTGGCTTCTTACTTTTGGAACAATTTCTTCTAATTTTTCTTTAATTTCTAAAGCACTATATCCATCTTCTCTAAATGATGCTGCTTTTAATAATAAAAGTCCAATCCCTGTAGATAAGTTTTTACTATCTATTAAATGAATGCGAGCTTGTTCTTCTTCTGTAAATTCACTTCTTGCGATGTGAGCACTTTGAAGTGTTGATGATAAAGTAGACCCAATTCCTGTATAAATGATTTCCGCATCTTTTGTTAATAAATCCCTAAAGAATTCATAGAAATCATCTGGTGTCGCTGCAGAAGTTTTTGGATAAATTCCTTCTGCTTTTACTTTTTCATACATTTGGTCAACATTAATCTCTACACGATCTTTATAACTTTTAGAACCAAAATTAACATATAATGGTACTAGTTTTATATCATATTTTTTTATTAATTCTTCGCTTAAATCACATGTTGAATCTGACGTAATAATAATTTTATTCATAAAAATTCTATAACTCCTCTTTACGATATTCTTCTTTGATAACTCCGTATCTTAACAAACGAAGTCCACGTTTAAATTTATAATCAATGATGTCAAAATCTATGTTATTTTTAAAATAATAATTAACTGAAGCGGTTACTAATGCAAATAAAGCAAATAAAATATCTAGTAATTCTTCTCTTGATTCATAATCTAATTTTTCAAGATTTTTAATATGATCTTTATTACTTACATAATATTGAATATATGGTTCTGTAATCATTTTTTGTAATTTTATACTCATATCAGAAAACATTGTTTTCACAAATGCTTCCCATTCAGTATTTTTAAATGATGTAACATATTTAAAGAATAAATAGTATATTTCAAAAATATCTACCTGTTTATCACTATTTAATCCAAAGTTTTTTTGAAAATCATTCATCACTTCATTCATAATAGTCATAAAGATATCATTGATATCTGTAAAATAGTAATAAAGGGTTGTTCTTGAAACACTAGCATTTTGTGCAATCGCATTAATACTCGCATGTTCTAAAGAATGGATTGAAAATTCTTTAATTGCTCCTTCAATAATACGTTTTTTCTTTTCTTCTGATAAACGACTATATGCTTTTAATGGCATATTTTCACCTCTTCTTTTAACCTATAATATTATATCATTTTTTTGACACCCTGTCAAGAAAAGTTGTATTTACGATATTTTATTTTTAATTAGGTATTTTACCTAAAAATATGATAAAATACTAATTAATGAATATTACTAATATTTTAAGAAAGGGTGATTTTATGAGCGAATTACTTGCTCCTGCAGGAAGTATTGAAGCTTTTTATGCCGCCATTAATGCTGGTGCGGACGCTGTATACGTTGGTCTTAACGCTTTTTCAGCTAGAGCTTATGCTAATAACTTTTCAATTGATGAATTAAAAGAATTAGTCAGTTATGCACATTTAAGAAACTGTTTAGTTTTTGTCACAATGAATACAATTGTTTTCCAAAATGAATTAGACGAGGCTTTTGCTTTAATAGATGAACTTGCTAAAATACCAGTTGATGCTTTAATTATTCAAGATTTAGCTATCTTTAATTATGTTGTTCAAAAATATCCTCATTTAGAAGCCCATACTTCTACTCAAATGGGAATTGATGATATTGAAGGTATTAATTTACTTGAATCTTTAGGAGCTAAACGTGTTGTTTTATCTAGAGAAGTATCAATTGATAAAATTAAAGAGTTTAAAACTAAAACAAAAATGCCCCTAGAAACTTTTGTTCATGGAGCATTATGTGTATCATATTCAGGTAACTGCTTGATGAGTGGATTAATTGGTATGCGTAGTGGAAATCGTGGTAGATGTGTAGGTTCTTGTCGTAAGTTATATAATTTAGTTAACTTAACTGATGATGTTATTTTTCCTAAACGATATTTATTAAGTATGAAAGATTTAAATACTACCGAAAATATCGAAGAATTAAAAATTGTTGATTCCTTAAAAATTGAAGGAAGAATGAAAGACCCAAGTTATGTAACTAGTGTCATCAGAAGTTACCGTGAATTATTAGATAATAAAAAAGCTGATTTAAAAAAGATTAATCTAAATTTATCTAAAACATTCAATAGAACATTTACTAAAGGTTATATTTTTAATGAAAAACCTGTTGATATTACTAATATCTATAAACCTAATAACTTTGGTTATTTAATTGGAACAGTTGTTTCAAAGAAAAATAATCTTGTTGAAATTAAACTTTTCTCTTCATTAAAACAAGGCGATCAAATTCGTTTTGATTTAGATGATATTAATGAAGTAAGCTTACCAATTACTAAGATTTATGATAAAAACCATAAATTAATTAATACTTCTAATACTACAGCTTTTTTAGAATGTGTAGAACGTATTAAACCAGGAACTAAAGTTTACAAAACTAAAGATGTTGATTTCTTAAATGAATTAGAAATAGCATCTAAAACTAGTTATAGAATGCTTCCTATTAATATGTATTTAACAATTAATGAAGAAAACAAACTTGTTTTAACTGTTAATTATGAAGATTATTATGTTAGCGTTACTTCTAATGTTATCGAAAAAGCTAGTAATAATCCAACATCTATTGATAATATTAAAAAACAACTATCAAAACTAGGGTCAACTCCATACATATTAAACACCCTAACTATTGATCTTGAACTTATATGGTTTATACCTGTATCAGTATTAAATAATTTACGAAGAGATGCTATTGAATTATTAGATAATAAACGTTTAGAAAGAGCTATTCTAGTAAACCAAGAAATTCCTTTCACGAAAAAAGTATTCTCTTCTAAAAAACCTACTTTAACTGTATCAGTTAAAAACGAAGCTCAATATAATGCGGCTATCGAATCAGGTATAGAAAAAGAAAATATTTATTTTGATAATATTATTCCAAGAAACAATGCTAGTTATAAAGATATTACTGGTACAGTATTAGTAAGTGGTATGGGTGGACTTTATCACTATAAAAATAATCCTATTGTTACTGATTATTCATTCAATGTGGTAAATGCTGAAAGTGTTAATATACTTCATAATTTAGGAGCCAATAAAGTAACTTTATCTCATGAAATCAATAAAACGCAAATTAATGATTTAATTAACGCTTATTATAAACAAAATGGCGGTTACCCTAATTTAGAATTAATTATCTATGGTCACCAAGAAATGTTACATACTAAATATTGTCCAATTAAAAAAATGGGTGAATGTGGTAAATGCAAAACAAAACAATTTGCTTTACGTGATGATTTCGAAACTTTCCCAATTATTACTACTGATAACTGCGAAGTAATTTTATTAAATGGTAAAACTTTAAATTTAATTGATGAAATAAATAATATTGAACATATTAATTATTATCGTTTAGCATTCACTATCGAATCACAAGATGAAGTTAAAACTGTCATAAAAAATACTTTAGATAAACTATCAGGAAGTAATAAAAAATACTTTAATTCTTCTACCGATACTAGAGGTCATTTTAATAAAGAAATACTATAAAAGAAAAAGTCTTAGTTTTTTAACTAAGACTCTTTTCTTTTTTTGATTGTTTATATTCTTTGTAATCTTTAATTAAGAATGGAATATGTACTAGTGTTACTGAAATTATTCCAATAGCTAGAATACTTAAGATATATACAAACCATCCATTATCTAAATTAAGAATTGGTAGATTTTCAATTGGCGGTTTTGTTGAATAGAAAAACCACACATGCATTCCTTCAGTTTGACCAATTACATCACCTGCTGAATTTATTACATCTTGACTTGGTACAGCAATTAATCCATTTATATATATAGATACAATAAATAATCCTATTAAACATACACAAGTGTTAATAAACATTTTTGTATCTATTTTAACAACTTTTGATATTGGTATATATAAACCATAGACTAATAAACAAGCATGATATAAGAAATATTGCCAAGCTAGTGGTCGATCAAATTCAATTGTTATTGTCGCAAGTAATAATGCTAACAATGCTCCTAAAAAAGCTGTTGGATATTGGAAGGCCAAAAGTTTATTTTTAAAACTTCCTTCTTTTGAAATCTTAACTAAAAATAAGAAAATTATTTGAATTGAACAAAGATGAAATGGTAGCCCTTGTTTATTAAAATAAACCCCTATTACTTTTCCTACTTCATCAGTATAAGGTACAATATACTCACTAATTTTAATTAGTTCTGATATTATAGCTACCCCTAACATAATATTTAAAACTGTATTAAATGATACTTTATATTTTTTTAACAAAATAAGTGATGTAACAATAATTATTATACATATACCTAAAAAGATAAAATGATTAGTTCCTAAAAATTTATTAGCTGCGGCTAAAAACATATATATCTCCTAAAATTCGTAATCCACAGAAACACTTAATTTTTTCGCTTTAGCCATGAATGGTTTAACTGTTTCTACGTGATAGTTATGTTTTTGATAAGTATTCATATCTTCTACTGAATCAAAAGTAATTTCCAATACTACATCATATGATCTTTCACTTCTTAAAAAATCAATACCTACTTGTAATTCTTTAATGACTTCTATTCTATCTTTCATACTCATAAACATATTTTTAACTTCTATTGCTTTATCTTGAGTTCTTTCATGTAATTGGTAACATACTACGTGTTTTATCATTGTTTTTCTCCTTTTATATAAAATTACTTATATTATATCACAAAATCACAAAAAAGGGGCAAAATTCCCCTTTTTTCGTATTTTTTCTTATTAACCCCAAATACTATCCGCTAAATAAGAATAGTCTATAAATGGATTTCTATTACCTTGGATTTCAGCAACTTTATTATTTCTTACGATTTCAATATCACTTACTGGGTCTAATTTATTCCATTCTAATAATATCTCTTTAGATTGAGCAATGCTTGTAAAACTATATCTATCTGCTTCATTATAAGCTATCATTAAATAGAAAATAATACGTGCAACATCCCCTTTATAATCATCTGTAGGTGTATAGAAACTTCCACCCACACCAAATTTTTTATTACCACGAGAACTATTAACACTAATATTACATGGACGAATATGATGTAAATCTGATCCTCCACCACTTGTATCAAACCAAGCTAAACTTTTTGCCCAAACATGTTCACGATTCCAGTCATTATTTAAGTCTTGACTCTTTTTAATAGATTGTCCAGTATAGAATAAAATCATATTATTTGAATTTGTTAAATCTTCATCAATATATGGTAAATATGTTTTACAATCCGCATATGATGTATATTTAGTATGAGTAGAAAGCATTAAACTTCTTAACTGTTGTTTTAATGCATCACCAACTAAACTAAAGCTTATAGTATCATAATATGTACCTTCATAACCAGAACTAGATTCACCATTATTATCATCAATAATTGGTTCTTCTTTTTCTACTACTACAGTATATGTTTTAGTTTTAGTAGTACCTTCATAATTAAATGTAGCAGTTAAAGTAACAGTTACATCGGTACCTGTAGATAAAGGTCTTGTGACAACAGCTGTAGAATTTTGAACAGCAATATTTGATGAATTACTACTCCAAGAAATATTAACACCATTTTTACTTGTTGGTAAAGCAAAATTAGCAGTTACTTTCCCTGGTAAACTAACTTCTGAAATTGCAGAATTAATAATTTGATCAACATTAACAGTTGTTTTTTCAATAATGTTAATACTAAATACTGTAGTATAACCATTATAATTAACAACAATTGAATGAATACCAACAGTATTTAATTTAGCTAAATCTTCATTTGAAATCATTGATAAATCAATATCAATATATTCAACAATTCCATCGTTATAGCTAATAGCTAAATCACTTTCTGTAATATCATATGTTCCCACAATTGCTTCTTTTGGTACAGTTGTTGAATCAACATATACTTCATTTATCGTTCTAGTAGGTGTTACTGGTCCAACAGGTAACATTCCCATTTCACATGATGTTAAAAAACATGCTGAAAATAATAATATTATTATTAATAAAAATTTATTGTATCTTTTCATATAAAATCCTCTTTTCCGATTATATATTATACGACATTTTTTTCATTTTTTCAAGTCACTTAGTATAAAAAGGATTACCTTAAAAAGTAATCCTTTAGATTTTTTATCTTTTTTGATATGCACATGCAATCTTACTAGCAAGAGCACAATTATTTAAAACTAATTTAATATTTGATTTTAAGCTTTCTCCACCAGTTAAATCTTTAATTTTACCTAGTAAATAAGGAGTTACTTTTTTACCACTAATTCCAAGACGATCCATTTCTGTTAAAGCCTCATCAATTGCTTTATTCATAATATTTTCATCTAATGAATATTCTAAAGGTATTGGGTTAGTAACAAGTACCCCACCTTGTAAACCAAATTCCCATTTATTCTTTAATACTTCAGCGATTTCCTCTGGTGTATCTACTCTATAGTTTACATCATACGGACTTGTTCTTGTATAGAATGCCGGAAGTTTATCAGTTTCGTAACCTAACACTAAAACTCCTTTTGTTTCTAGATATTCTAAAGTTTTTTCTAAATCTAAAATAGCTTTAGCTCCCGCACAAACAACACAAACATTAGTATTTGCTAGTTCTTCTAAGTCTGTTGATATATCCATGGTAATTTCAGCTTTTCTATGAACTCCACCGATTCCACCTGTTGCGAAAAGAGGAATACCAGCCATTTCTGCTAAAATCATTGTCGCACTAACTGTTGTTGCTCCATCTAATTTTTTAGCCATTACGTATGGTAAATCGCGACGTGATACTTTTACAACTTCCATACCTTTTCGACCAATATAGTCAATTTCTTCTTTTGATAAACCAACAATACATTCCCCGCCAATAATAGCAATTGTCGCAGGTACTGCTCCATTTTCGTAAATTGTTGCCTCACACATAAGAGCTGTTTCAACATTTTCAGGATATGGCATACCATGAGAAATAATAGTTGATTCTAGGGCTACAACAGGTTGATTATTTTTTAAAGCTTCTTCTACATGTTTTCCTATTTTAATATTCATATTAGCTCCTATTCAGTTGGTTTTTGTCCTGCTGGATATAATTTAAATGAAGATTCACTATTAAATACATAAGTACCCTTAACAACTTTTAATGTTACAGTTACTTCTGTTACTTCTTTAACTGGTTTAGCATATAATAAACCATTTTGAGCTTCTTCGAATAATTCAGGTTTTGATACTGTCCATGTAACTGTTGCATCTTTTAAATATTTCATCGCTACATATTCTTTAGCAATCATTTGTAAGAATTCTCCATAACGGTTAGTTCTTAACATATAACTTGGACATTCTTTACCAGATGTATCATGGTGACGAACAACATTATCAAATGTTAAATTATATTGATGCATTAAATGAGCAATTAATTTCGCATCTTGATGCATTGCACCATCATAGTTACCATCTTGGTTAATACACATTTCAATACCAATTGAGTTTGAGTTTCTATATGGTAACCATTTACCATAATCTCCTCCTGCATGCCAACAATATACATCATCACCAAATGATTGATAAATACCTTGATCATCTACTTGATAATTCCATGAAGCACTTGCTGATGCACGTTTACCATATGCTCTATCATATTGGATTTGTGCAAGTAATTCAGCATCATTTCCTTCACCTGGCATTCCAGATTCATGAACAACAATCCATAAAATATTTTCTTCATTTGGAATTACATATCCTTCATAGAAGTGTGCCCAAACCGCTTTTAAATTAGAGTTATTTGGATCTGTTGAAATAGCAGGATGTCCACCAGCTGTCCAGTGGTCAACAAGTCCTGGTTTTGTAACATCGATAAAATAATCTTGTTTTAAGAATGGTGATTTACCATCAAGTAAATTTAATACTGCACCATCATAAGATTCATATTGATTCTTTAAGAATAATTCTCCAGTTCCATATTGATCATAAATAACATTTTTATGAGCAATAATTGATTTTGGCATAATTGTTTCTAACCATTGATTTAAGAATTCTTCTTCTGTTGCACCACCAAAGTCTTCTAATCTTAAAACATTTTGTGTTGAATAATCACCACTAATTACTTCATATGTAAATACACAATCAACTAAATCAACTGGACGAATAACAATACCTTCAGGACTAATTGTACCAGGTACATCACTAGTCCAAGAAATTGTAGTACCAAGCGTTGGATGTGTTGAAGGTAAATTAGTAATTAAACCTTCTTTGAATTGAGACACTTGTCCTTCTACCCATTCAGCAACTTTTTTAGCAAGTTGAGCATCAGTATATTTTAATAATTTAACATCTTTATAGAATACTTTGCGAGTATTATTTCTTGTAATTGTAACCTCAAATGTTACTGTTTGATCAACATTTGATTGGAAAACAACACCTTCACTAGTAATAATTTCTTCATTACTTGATTTATATGAAACACTAAATTCTCCATAATTTCTAGTATTTAATTTTAAATCTTTAACAGTTTCAGCAACTAACTTTGGTTCATAGTATTCCCAAGCTACATCAAATAAACCTTCAGTATCAGCTTTTACTAATACTTCAAATTCTTTTTTATATTCTTTATCATCTACAGTTATTGTAGCAGTTAATTTTACAATTTTGTCTATAGTTTGTACATAACTAAATCCATCAACATCTAAAACACTTGCGTCTGATGTTGACCATGTAACAGCATTACCATTAACTTCTGCTGGCAAACTAAATTCAGGCGAAAATTCACTTGCTAAAGTTAAACTTTCTAACGCATCTTTAGCTTGTCCAGATGGACTATCAGGGTTACCACACCCAACTAATAATAATACAAAAACTACAATAAATAACAATAATTTTTTCTTCATATTTTTAATCTCCTTGAAAACGCTTGTATTATATCACATTTTATCATTTTTTTCAAGAGCTTTAAAAAACAAAAAACTTCTATATAATGGTAATACATTATTTTAGAAGTTTTTGTTATTTTATTTAGTTATTTTTATATCCCCAAATAACAGGACAATTACCTAGATTCCAATCATTATGCCATCCACTAAGCTTAGATGCAGTTTCACAATAAATTGTTAAATTTATACAATAATTAAACGCTTGTTCCCCTATACTTTTAACACTATTGGGAATTATTATGTTTTGTATTTCCATACATCCATGGAATGCTCGCACCCCTATACTTTTAACACTATTTGATATAACTATACTTTCTAATTTTCTACAACCTTCAAATGCCCTCTCCCCTATACTCGTAACACTATTGGGAATTGTTATACTTTTTAAACTTCTACAATTATTGAATGCCTCTTTTTCTATATTTGTGACACCATTCGGAATTGTTATATTTTCTAAACTTATACAATAATAGAATACATAATTACCGATACTTGTAACGCTTTGAGGAATTTCTATACATATTAAACTTTCACAGTTTGCGAAAGCTGAATTTCCTATACTTGTCAATTGACTATTTTCTTCAAATATTACTTCTTTTAAACTTGTACAGTTTAAGAATGTAGCACTTCTGATACTTTTGATACTATTTGGTATTTTTATACTTTTTAAACTTGTACAATTAGAAAATGCATATTCACCAATAATTATGATACTATTTGGTATTTCTATGTTTTCTAATTTTTCACATCGCGAAAATGCAAAATTTCCTATACTCGTCAATTGACTATTTTCTTCAAATATTACTTCTTTTAAATTTGTACAATTAGAAAATGCATATTCACCAATACTTGTTACACTATTTGAAATTGTTATACTTTCTAAACTTGTACATTTCTCGAATATATATGAACTAATATTCATCAATTGACTATTTTTTTC
>JAEIGA010016956.1_pt1 | contig 11087 bp, 15 predicted proteins | sample 9270691 | NCBI WGS metagenome assembly JAEIGA01 (sample SAMN17057246, study PRJNA624740) | gut metagenome | biome: biome; isolation source: fecal sample | host: Bos grunniens | place: China: Xizang | collected 2019 | reverse complement strand
CAGCAAAGAGCATTCCAATATAACTAATAAGAGTTGCTATTTTGTCAACAATCGCATCGATTATAGGTGCGATAAAATTAAGAAGTGGAGCAAATACACTTACGATTGATCTACCGAGATATTGGAAATCAGCAACCATATGCGATATATCAGTATTAAAGGCAGTTCCCATTGCGTTTGAATACATAGCAAGGGATTGTATCGCATTACCGACTTCTGTAATAACAGCGGTTATAGCCTTACGAACAATCATGAAAGTGAAAGTTTTCATTGTTCGTTTCCAGAAGTCAGAAGCTTTCTTCATGTGTGTCCTGAAACTCTTTTGGAAATTTTCAACAGTTTCCTGCATTCCTCTGAATTTCTCAACATATTCATTGGATGCCCACTTTAAAGGAGTAGTCAGCATCTTGAATATCTGTATTCCTTTATTGCCCAATGCATTAAACTTACCTGAAACCTCTTCTAATGCATGTCCTAATGCTATAAGATTAGATAAAACATCTCCTGATACGATTCCTTTTGTCTTTTTGCTTGCTTCTTCTGCTTTCTTTCCTGCTTCTTCTGCTGCGTTACCAAATTCTTTTGCAGCATTTTCAGCCGCTTCAAATCCATCAGCAGTTTTATTTACTAAGTCGTCAGAATTATCACCCTCATTGCCGTTACCAATACTTGCCAAACACTTATTTATATAATCAGCGGATGCTTTGAACTGTTCAGGAAGTGCTAATGCAGTTGTGCCAATATTCTGAATAGCAGGTAAACACTTCTCAGCAGCATCTTCAATCTCATAGAAATATCCTTCAACAACTTCCGGTTTTATATTGGAAATCCAACCTACTTGTTGCCTATTAAAATCTGCATTGCCTTTAAATTCTGGAACAATCCATTTATCACCGCTGATTGCACCATTCATTTCCATTAACTGTGTTTTCCATTCAACAAACTTTTCAGTAATGGCATCATAAATAGGTTCAACACTTGATATAGCCATCATATGCTGATAAAGGCTATCTACTTCGTTTTGAGTGTCAATAATAGCGGGAAGTAATTTTTCTTGATATACTTCTGCTTGTTCAATTACAGCAGGTGGATATTGGACGCTCTGCGGTTTTGGGGAGTCTTTCATAGTAAAACCGCGCTGATAATCCTTTATTTCATTTCCCTCTATTACTCTTTGTACTTTATCTAGTTTTCCGGTCAGTTCTTCAACTTGTTTAGCTGAATTACTCGCATTACTTCCAATATCAGCAACCGCTTTAGCAGTATTGGATGGTGGATTGGCATTCAATGCTTTAACTGCATCTGCTACACCTGTCATATCAGGCAACTTAACAGAACCTAGTGCCTGCATTGCACTGACAACGCCTTTTAATCCATTTTCACCACTAAATTCATTTTGTTCTCTTACTAAAGCCTTTAACTGTTCACCAATGGCAATAACACCCTCTTTAGCTTCATTGCCACTGATTACCTGACTATCTACCGCTTCTTTGTATCTTAGTGTAGAATTTCTTGCTTCATCCAAATACTCCACAAGTTTCTTTATAGCTTCTGCGGTATCTAATGGATTTTGGGGGTCTGAGAAAAAAGCCTTATCAGGGAATTTCTTATATAGTGAAGAGAAGAAGTTCTCAATATCACCAACACCTTGCTGATTTGAAAACTTTTTAAACGTAAATACAGAACCTAATGACTTTTTATATTCAGCCCATGTTTTGTCATCGAAAAGGTCTTTATATCCTTTAAGAGAAAAAACACTTCCATTAGCTTTTTGAGCATCGTAAAAATCTTTTACAATCCTTACGTCATCCCTCAGTTCTTTTTTATAACTAGCATTTTCTGTGATAGCCTTATGAAGTGCTTTTGCACTATCAACATACATCTGTTGTGTAGGCAAGGATGAATCTTTGCTACTTCTCTTTGTAGCTTCATAAAAATCATTTAAAGCTACATTCAAGTCTTTAATACCCTCTTTAGACTTAATACCAAATGTCTTTGAGAGTTGGTTACTCATCCCACGCAATGCTTTTGAAGTTGTATTTGTGGTACTTCCGATATTGGAAAGTTTAGACACAGCGTTGGTGAATGCAGTTATCTTACTAACATCAAGATTTCCCAATGCGTTATTAAGATTAGTTAAGCCACGAATCAAACCTTCAATGGCATCTTCCGCTTTCTTACTATCAGATGTTATTTGAATGGAGAGCTGGTCTAAATCTGCCATAATTATCTACCTCGCGACTTATATTGAAAAGGAAGTAAGGCTATGACACCTTACTTCCCGTGATTTAGTTCAAAATTCGCCTGTTTTGTTCGTAACTGTGCAAACAATAATTGACGTTTCTTTTCGATTTCTTCTTCGGAAAGCTCATTCTTATTAACATCCTTAAGGAATGGATGGTTAATCTCTTCAAAATAATTCTTAGCTTTTTGAGACTTTTTCTTGAATGCGTTACCCATCGCAATAGAAACTGCGCTGTACACATATCCACCAAGAAGCCAATGTTCTTCGTCTATGACTTTGCGTTTAAGTTTGTAGCTTTCCAAAAGCACATTTAATGTCCTGGGCGAAAGATTCCAGAACTCATCCATGCTTACACCCATTGCCATCACATGCGGAATAAGTTCTGCTTCATATCTTCGCCTTAAAGATTTGTATTTTACTTTGCTTTCTTTTCTTCCTTGCTCTCCACTGTCTGATCTTCCTCTCCCTCTGTCTTGTTGAGAGCCTGAAAAAAATCGGATTCATTCATTTCTTCACCCATGACAGTGTATATTTCATCGAATTTTCCACCTGCCTTGATATGCTCCTGGATTTCAATACCCGCCTTTTCCTTATCACCGTTAAGGCAAAGAGCTACATATGCTCTAGCCATACTCATAGGCTTTTTGGTCATTTCTGCAAGTGAAACTCCATTATCTTCAAGATCACATACTGTATTGAATGTAAATGGTTTTGCCTGATATCTCTTTCCGTTTAATGTAAAAAATCTGCTCATACGTTTTTCCTTTCCCTTATAACAAAAGGGCTACCCACAATGGATAGCCCTAAGATCACATTATTCAATTATGCTGCCTTAAGGAGTACTGTTACCGCTGCTGCGTTAACGATAGTAACCTTATCAACCTCTCTTGCCAAAAGAGCTGCAAGAAGCTGTTCGTAACCACTTGCATAGAGCTTAATAAGCTCTGGGTTGCCTGTCTCACTATCGAGAACGGTAACAACTGCCTGTGGATTATTAAGTGCTGCCAAAAACTCAGAAAGTGTCATTGTATTTTTCTCCTTTTCTTTTAAAGGGAAAGGGGCAGTCCGAAGACCGCCCCAATCTGTCAACTATTACCTTGATCTAGGAATTTTGCATAGCATTATCCATTGTCAAAGATTATCAAGCAGCAGGCTCAATAGCTGCTGACTCGCCCTTGTACTCCTGTACTGCAAATGTGATATCAATTGTAAGAAGTTCATTCTGTGATATCTCAGGCATTGAGAGTACCTGTGGTGGCTGTGCAACAAGGAAGAATGCATCTGTTGAATTTGGAACCCAGACTTCATACCAAGTCTTAAGACCTGCCTGTTTTCCTGTGTTGTATGCTGCAATCATTGCCTTAAGCTGCGCTGCTACCTCTGCGGTATAGTTGAATGTTACTGTCCAATCTCCCGATCTGTTATCATAAGGCTTTTTATCCTTACTTCTACATCATTACAATGTAGTCCAGCGTACCTATTCACAAATAAGCTCTGCGCTTATTACCATAAAGTGTTGAGGACTCTTGGGTTTTTTATATTCTTGTATATCTCAATACAAGGTTCAAAACCTACGCGTTGCGGTTGACTATGCTTTTAAACATAGCCTTAACTCTCAGATTGCGGTTGCAAACCGTTTTCCTGCTTATTTCCTCAATAATTATGTATAAGTAATTATGGTTTCCTTATACACGGCATACATAATAGCTATGCATTTATCACGCTACCTGTAATTTACCTGAATCCTGTCTTCCTGCTACATACTTTGTGACATACGTTTTGTTATCATATGGCTTTTTATCCATATTTCACTACCATTACAATAGTGACCAGCATATCTTTTTAACACATACCTCTGCGATATGTACCATCCGTTAGCGATGACTCGTGGTAAGTTTATATTCTTTAGCATCTCAGCTAAAGGTTCACTTACTATGCGTTGTGCGTGTCATAAGTATTACCTTAAGACTTCCGCTCTGATTATCCTATGCAAAGGACTTTCCAGATTTTTTCATCACTCATAATTCATGATCTACTTGATGGTTTCATCATGAACGACTTGTTTTACAGATTCGCATTTAATTCTCTATAAAACTTCAATCTTCCAAAGCACTAGCATCAATATTTTCAGTGGAAAGATCAAGACCACTGATTGAGTTACATCTTTCAAGCCATGTAAATGCCGCTGGCTTTTCACCTGCTGTAGTTTCAACTCCGTAACCAAACTTTACCAATGTGTTATCGTGTAGCTTTTTATCTACACTTCTAAGTCATTACAACTTAGTTCAGACTATCTTTTCACCACATACGGTTGCCAGGTGTCGCGGTCTCTTGGATGGATTATATCTTTTTCACCATCTAGTCGTTGCCCCTGACTAAGCTATGCCTAGCCTTCGGTTCGGATTGACGTTGCAAACGTTTTTCCCGTTTAATACCGCGATAATCGTCTGTTATCTACTTGGCAACTTTCATAACAGACGGCATAATAAACATCTTCGCATTGAATACGATGCTTATTCTTTACCAAGAGTTGAAAGACCTGCCTCTTGAACTGCCATAGTTCTTCTCTCCTTTCGTGCATAAAAAAAGACGCTTGTAAGCGTCTTAGGTTGTTTGTTATATATGATTCAGTTCCATTCCTGGAACCTTACCTCATTCAATCCGCGGTACAATATCCGCGTCCCCACTAGCTATAACCCTAGAAAAACGAGCTACAGCGAAATACTTTTTGTCATATGTTTGCGGGTCAGGAAACATTGCTACATTAAATCGAAGCGATTTCATTTCCTTGATACATTGATTCATGATAGTCATGCAATCACTTTCCGACTTATCGGAGTAGATTTGAAATTCAAAGGTTGCTCTTATTGCAGTAACATCAATGTTGTAGAGATCACTTCCTGTTTCGACAGGTGGTAACAAATGAATGTATAAAGTTGGGAAGATATCAACATTTTCGATAGTCTCGCTCTGACTCGAAGTAGTGCAGGTAAGGTCAGGGAATGGGGCATCCACACGGTCAACGAGATTATATTTAACAATCGTATTTATTGTTGATTCAATTTCAGTAAACCAAGTATCAGATACCATCTCCAAAAACCTCTCTTGCAATCTTGTCAATCTGCTCAATCATCTCCATGTCGGCAAAGTACATAGGATGTGTTGGGGCAACACCTGATGATGTAAACCATCTAGCATTGCCACTCTTATCCTTTTTCTTAAAGCTCCAAGTATCTTCAAAAGCATGTGTCTGACCGGGGAAAGTACCACGACCAACACCAGAAATCTTGAAAAGTACTTCGGCAAGCTTACCACTACCAAATTCAGCCATAAGCAGGGGAGAAACTTCTGCGGTTTTGGTATCTCCGTCTTCGCTAACAATCCATTCAACCGTAATCGGTTCGTCTGTAGCAATCAGAAATCCAATAGCATGAGTACTGCCTTTGACTTCCTTTGAAAAAGTAATATGTTTGCCAAAGTTACCAACATTTTGTTGCGCAATCGTAATACCTACATCAAGCAAACGCTCAACAAATAACTTATTCTTTATCTGTATAGAACTCTTATATTTCTCTAGTTCTTTTATCGCGCTTTCAATTGACTTGGTATTAAGACTTATCGCTAACTTTTTCATTCTTAGTCACCGCCTCTAACATGCACTTCCAAAAGTACTGACCTTCTGACATCACACCGATAACTCTGTAATCCGCAGATGTGGGGTCTGGTGTTCCATCATCAAGAAACCTTACTTCTGAGTTTTTCCATATCAGAGTGCCTGTTCTGAAAGGGTATTGACCTCTCTTGTAAGTCATTTTTGCACCCCCATTATTAAGAGTGCCAAATGCCTGTAATTCATCCTCTGTTAGCTGCCCTGAAATCGAATTGTAAAAGGTAATAGGGCTTGCATACACATCCCTTCTTTCGCCTGTGGTTTTAGGAATGCGTTCACCACCATGAATGATATAGACAATGTTACCGTCCTTATCACGCTCATAGACAGGCTCTTTACCTTTTAATAAGGCATATATCAGAGGTTGCTTTATTTTTCTTGGTGTTCTCATAATTACCTCGCAATCGGATAAACCCCATAAAACAACTTATCCCTGTCTTTGTAATGTAGTGATGTGCCATCAGCCGAATAACTTGATAATCCCTCAGAACCTACAGTATTGTAGTCATATCTTGCTATCTCTTCTATATTGGAATAGAAGTTAAGCATGTCTTCTTCAATCTGAGCATCCGAGTAAGTTTTAGGATAATGTCTAGCCCTGACAACTTCACGATATGCCCCTTTGACCTTTGACCTCAAAAGGTTATCACTCAGTAGATCAGCTTGTGGCTCATCGGCTGCGATCTCACTTTTTAAGTTTTCAACAATCTCTTCGAGCATCTCGCTAATAGTCATCTCTTATACCTCTACAAGTTTCTCAATCAGTTCTGAACGGATGTCGGATGCCTCTCTGTCTTTTGTCTCAACTCCATGCTGTTTAGCAATGGACTTAAGTTTCATGAATGGCATCTTAAGAATCTCTTCTTCCGTCCACTTAACATCTTCTTCATTCTTAGGCTCTTCAACTTCCTTCTTAACAACCTTTGCCTGTAAATCAGGTGCAATCAGTGCAACTCTCTGGAAGTTATTGCCACTTAGCAAATCTTTAATGCGCTGCTCAGAAACGGAAAGCCCCTCACGAGGGTATGTATCTCCCTCGTGATAGGCATATTCGTTATCCTGCGCATCGGTGAAATATCTTATAACCTTGTATTTCATAAACGCGCCTTTCCCTTTCCATCATCAAGCACTTGCAGTAACAGTAACAGCGATATTCTTTGTAACTGAACCAACAGTGCATGTAACTGTAGCTGTTCCAACAGATACACCTGTGATAACAACGTCAGCATCACTGAGACCAGCAGCAACAGTTGCAACAGCGGTTGTGTCAGAAGCCCATGAGAAGGACTGTCCTCTAGGATTGATCTTAGCGTGTACTGTATCAACTCCACCAACAGGGATTGTGATTGTATCAACGTCTGTTGTGATTGTAGGAGTGATTACACCACCGATAGAACCTTTAACGATACCGTCAAGTCTCTCAGCAAAGAGAACCATACCGCACATAACAGTATCTTTTGCTGTAAGGTTATCGTAATCAGGTACTTCATGGATTCCGATGTAACCAAGCTGATCTGATGTAAATTCAAAAGCGTTTTCAAGGTCAGCGCCATTTACAGGAACATAGTAAAGAACGATGTTCTCTTTGGCTGTGCCGTAGATTGTTCCCTGTGGAACGGAAGAGTTAAAGATAACTGTTCCAAGTCCAAGGAAATCTTCGATATAAGTCATACCGAAAGCAGTCTGCATTGTGATAGGTGCGCTGCCAAGATATGAAGCAGCGTCAAGCTGATTCATAAAGTACACAGCTTCCATTTCTGTGTCTTCATAAAGAACCTGTAACTGTCCCCAAATCTGAGCGATTGTGTCCTGGAAAGTTGTACCAGATGCAAGTCCTGTGCCTGATGCAAGGAATCCGAAGAAGTTCTTCTTGATGCCCTTCTGAACATCCTTAAGCATCTCATCAGTTGTCATCTGAACAGCCTGGTCATAACCCTTCTCAACAATAGCTTCTGCTGATGTTGCTTTTCTCCACTTCTTAATTGTGATCTCTGCGAAGTTCACAGGAACAGTCTTATAGTGAGAAAGTGGGATGATATCACCTTCTGCAACAAGTCCGTCAAGAAGAGTACCTGTAGCTTTGTAAGCTTTAAGGTTTGTTCCTGCCTGTTTTGGAATCTTTCTTGTTATTCCAAGAGCTTCGATAAGTTTCTTGATTCCGTCCTCGAAGCGGTACACGAAATCAATCTCACGCGATCTCGCTAGATCGGCTTTCTTGATAAGTCCGTTTTCTGCTGGCATATTTAGTCCTTTCTACCATGTTTAATGGTTTTCAAATAGTTTTAGATTCTTAGCAATAGCTATCTGACGTTCTTTAGCGTCCTTGATTGCAAAAATCTCTTCCTTGGTCATTGAAGGTTCTTCGCCATCGCCCATGTTTACCCTTGGTCTTGATGCTTTCCACTCAGCTTCTTTTTCTTTCAAAAGAGCTTTTGTATGTTGCTGTTGGATGTCAGCAAGCGCATCCATATCACCCTCGATCTCAGCTTTAGCAGCCTTGGCAGCAAGGTCATCACTCATCCCTTGGAGTCTGTAGCGTTTTAAGGCTTCATTCTGTGCCTTATAGCTTTCAAGCTCCTTAAGATAAGCCTGTTTCTCTTCGTCCTCTTGAGCTTTTTTCTCCGCTTCGAGTTCTGCTTCGGTCATCTTTACTCTGAGCTGCTTTGTGATATCCCCTGTCTTCTTAAGAGCAGCGTCACGTTCAGCTCTCGCTTTCTTAGCCTCTGCCTGTGCCTGTGCAATCTCAGCAAGGGCATCCTCATAAGTCTTTGTTGGTTCAGACTTCTCCCTAGTCTCTGAATCTCCATCCTTTTCAGGACTCTCATCAGGTGGGGTGTTGTTATCATCACCGGGAGCTTCATCAGCAAAGAACTGTAAGTTCATAGGAAACTGTGGTTGATAGTTACAAAGAGTCTTCTTTTTCATATGTAGTTGTCCTTTCTTGTGTTTAGCTATCAGCGGTTCTCTCCGCTTCTGTGTTTGAACACTTCTCTGTGTTTTAGGTATAAAAAAAGCACCTTAGATTGCTCTAAAGTGCTTTGAAAAGGCGGTATGGCGATGAAACCATACCACCCGGAGGAAGTATAAAAATGTATGAAAAAAGTTAAAGACCATCATGGGTCTGATGGGTCTGTTCCGGGGTCATTATTGCCAGGGTCAGTGTTTTCAGAATCACCACCTGAGTTTGAGCTATTATCAGCCTCGTTAATAACAACCTTAAGTGCTGTAGCTCCTGCAATTTCCCATCTTGATACTGTACGTGCTTCAAGATCATCCGCAAGAGCAGATACACTTGCAGCATCAATCTTGCATACAAGATTATCCTGTAGATCATTGATTGTAACTGTCACATTTTTTGTTCTGAGTGTAGAAAGAAAATCCGATAGTTTCATGTCTGCTTACTCTCCTTTCAAAGATTTAATAGTCTGCTGTCCACATAATCCATCAACTTTCAATGGTTTATGAGTCTGTTGATAATCTATAACCGCTTCAAGGGTTTTTCTCCCAAACAAGCCATCACAAACAAGGTCTGCACCGTTTTTGTTCAGCTCAAATTGAAGCCATTTAACAGATTCTCCCTTCATACCGCGCTTAATTAAAGCGTCCGACAATACATAAGGGTTATCAGCCTGGTTATCGTTGCTATATCCTGTCTCTGTAAAGGAATCATACTTTTCAAGGTTATATTTGTGGATTATATTCATTATCGTTGAAACATAATCAGGAGCAGTTGCATAAGGAGCTTTCTGTATACCTTGAATACATGCAAGTGGAGTAAGGCGATTTAACGCATGTTTGTATCTGCTTGCAGTACACAGCATGTCAAAATAATCTTCCACTGCATCCTCAACAGAATCATAAGCCCTAAATAAATCGACTATGTTTGTATAGGTTTTGCCATCGTAGCATTCCTTAGTTTTAGTGGAATAAACCTTATCTTTCCACGCATTACCAAAATGCCATTTAGATTTTCCAACCTTTATTCCAAAAAGCGCATTGGCATTTACCATCTTAGGCGAAGTACCATAAGCCGATTCACAGGCAGCTTGAGCTATGCATACCGATGGAAAAATCTTATTATCATGTTTTTTTGCCTGTCTGACTGCAATAGGTGCAATCATTTCTATAAATCTTTTTACTTGCGCGTTTGATACACTCATAATCTCATCCCTTTATCTGTTCAAAAGTCTGTTTTAATTTATCGAATCCAACCATGCTGCCAAGCCATACACACACAGCCATCAGGAAGATGCATACATCATTAGCAAGGGTAAATTGGATATCCAAAAGAATGTATGCACAAATCGTACCGATTATTCCCACGATGCAGGCATTGATAAGAGCAATAACGTTAGTTGATACATCTGTAAAAGACTTCTTTAAAGCTTCGGTAAGCAGTGAAGAAACTGTTGAACCGATTGTGAGTAAGAACAAAAACAATTGAATTGTCATAGTCAGATATCCTTTCCGCTATACTCTAATAGCATTTTCTCGTTCGCCAAAACGGATTGCTAAATGTGACTTACCTGCAATAGAATCCGTTATGTAGGTATATAGTTCCAATTCCGCACTTTCTATGCGGTTTAGCTCTGCATATCCGATAAAAGAACCATTGGGATAAAACGTCTTTTTTGCTCCGTGGTCGAACAATGATATGAAGTCTTCAATAGCTTGAAGTCCGTCTTCTATCAGATTGATCTCATCAGCAAAAATATTATCGTTGTCAAAATCAGGATTATTTGCAACAGGATAGTGTTTATCAACACCTACTGATATAACAGGTACACCGTAAAATAATTCCGTTGCAAGATTTCTCAAAAGCATCAGATTATTTTTTATGCGGTTATAATCTGTTATATTGAAATAATCGCCCTGATATATCCCGGCACCATCATATTCGGCTTTCCAATCGGTTTTAGGAGTTATCCAAGCCATAATTATTTCCTCGCTAAGTATTTCTGCAAAGTTTCTTTAGCCTTTAAAAGATCGTCAGTATTTGTGTACTCGGTTTGGGTACAAAAGGCAATCTCAAAATCGATAAAAGACAAAACAACAGTAATAAACATTTCATTAGTATCATGCTGTTGTCTGTGTTTTTCATGCGCACTATCAAGAGACTTTTGCATATCGACCATTTTGACTTCATCACCATCGACACGTTTTTCAAGTTCT
>JAEIGA010016955.1_pt1 | contig 11087 bp, 4 predicted proteins | sample 9270691 | NCBI WGS metagenome assembly JAEIGA01 (sample SAMN17057246, study PRJNA624740) | gut metagenome | biome: biome; isolation source: fecal sample | host: Bos grunniens | place: China: Xizang | collected 2019 | reverse complement strand
TCAGGAACAACATATCCGTATGGACATGGATCAAAATCAGTTTTTGAACTTGTACTCCAGTATCCGTCAAATGATGTATTAGACCAATCCTGAGCATTCTTATTATGACTTCCCCAATAATATGTAGCTGGATTCTGGATTGCTGTCTCAGGGGACACGCCATCCTGAGCTGACTTGAAGACGACTGTAGCCGACGGATACACATCGCTGATCTGTCCGTTATAGCTGGTCTTCAGATCTACCGGCGCTGGGAACGGATCTTTTCTACCCCACTGATAATATGTTCCGGCAGCATCATTTTCGCCATCTACAGGAGCTGTATTGGCAATAGCGCCAATGTTTCTATCCAAGAATGTAACACCACCCAAATTAATTTCCGGAACAGCCGCTCCAGTGTTTGTCATCCAGAAATGATAGCTCCAACGTATGTTGCCATCCTTATCCATCAGCTTGACGACAGCATTTCCTTTGGCATCCTTCGCCTTACCGACATAAAGCTTGTTAGCCTCCGAGTCATAGCTGCACCTGATGACAAGTCCAGGAGATGACTCCCAAAGCACGGCCGCAGAAGTGATATCCTCGGCAGGCTTGACACCTGAAACCAGAAGGACATCCACACTATAATATCCTTCCTCCACATCACTGAGTACATAACAGTTGGCATATTTTCTACCGGCGGTAAGGTCAACAGGCGGAATGTAGTAACTTTGAACAAGAGTTGCGCCTGCGCTTGCTACCTCTGCGCCATTATCCATCACGCTCCATTTCAAGCTATAGTTTCTGGCCTCCCTTGAGGTATTCGGCTGAGCAATCAGGGCAAGATAATTTCCTGACTTGACATATTTGCCGGTAACGCCCTCGCTTACTGTGAAGTTTGACAAGTCAAAATCCAAGACTGCCGGATCCCAGTTTATGACAGGATAAATCTTTAATGAATCAAGGCCCTCAGGATCAAGACTATAAGTATCATTGATGCTAATCGATACCACGAAATTATCCTGCACGAGCTCTGCAGATGACTTTGCCACTTCCGCTCCATTTTCACAAATGCTCCACTCCAGATTGAAGGTGCGAGGCTGTCCGCTGATATTTCGTTCAGCAACCAAAGCAAGGTAGTTGCCGGATTTCACATATTCACCTTTGACTCCCTCGGCCTTAAATGCAGACAAGTCGAAATCATAGATATCTGCATCCCAATTGGCATCAGGATATATCCGCAGCGAATCAAGGCCGGCCGGATCAAGAGAGTATGACTCCTCAAGCCCGACAGATGGAAGAGACGGATTCTGACTCACTACAATTGAAAGGGTGTCCGGAGTTTCCCAATGAGCTGCAGGGAATGTCCAATGGATACTGGCACTTCTCTCCACATCAGAGCCATTCTCCTTCACGGAGAACTCAACCTCAGAATAATCGAAGACAAGGTTCTCAATCCAGTCCTTATCTTCCTCAGATTCATAAGCCACCCAATATTTTAATTCACCGAAACTTTCCTGTGCGAACTTCGCCGTTGCAGGAATCCTGACAGACCTCTGCATCTTCAAAAGATTCAGTTCGGAAACAGCTAGTGAATAAGCCTTGTTGCTGGAAGAAGATGTCTGCTGAGAAATGATCAGAGTCTTTTCTCTTCCATCATGATATGTCGCGATAACCTCTACGTCACGCGCTACACCTTCATTCTGTTGAAGACGGACATTCACCTGAGTATTGCCCACCCCTGAAAACTTATCTATATTGACCCAGGCAACCTCCTTGTTCATACGCAAGGTCCAGCTTCCTTCGCCATATATCATGAAATAGGATGCAGTGTCCTTTGCAGCGAATCTCAGTTCTTCCCTGTCAAATCCGAAGTCATAGTCTGCCTCATATGACTTTGTACATGAAGCAACTGCAAAAACGCAGCACGAAATGAACAACAGTATTTTTTTCATCTTAGAGTCCATATTGTTTATATTCATTATTATCGAGGTTATATCCGGAATATGCCACCTGAGTGTCATGGATCGGGAGGTAGCGATGACAAGGCTTGATATTCAGCTTGAGCTGCGCGAAATCTGTGCATGAAAGAACAGACTCATACCATATACCCCAGCGCACAAGGTCAAACTTACGCTGGAATTCTCCGAAAAGTTCGCGTGCTCTCTCATCGCGAAGCTCATTCAACGCCACTACCCAATCACCATTAAATGCATATTCCGAAAGGCCTGCTCGAGCTCTTACACTGTTGATACGGCTTTCAAAGCCATCTTCGTCAGCAAGAGCACAACAACATTCTGCAAGCATAAGCACCACATCGGCATATCTGAATATAGGATAGTTGTTGTCATCCCTGTCCTGATACATGTTCGGACACCAGAACTTCGGCCCCATCCAAGGAGTATTCTTGCCATTGGTAAATTCCTGACCATTGTAACGGATACCCATATTCAGGTCAATTCGAAGGTCATTGCCATCCTTCGGCTGCACTTCCTGATAGAAATACTTTGTCGGCCTGCTTACGATATTTGACTTGAATTCAGTTCCCAGCTCAGGTATCGCCACACCGTCAAAAAGGTTCGTTTCCGATTTATATGACGGCATGCATGACGGAGCCAGATTGCTGTAATAGCTTAACTGACCGCTTACATATGTATGCTGGATCTCAAAGATTCTTTCAGCGGTGTTCTTATGCTTGAACTTAAGGTCCTCCAACGAATATTGCGAGAGGTCGCCATACACAATCTCCACCTTCTCAAGAGCATCCTTGGCAGTCTGGAACCAGAACTGTGCGCTTTCTGCGTGCTCCTTATCATATGCATTCCAAAGGGCCAGCTTTCCAATGAGTGTCATACCCATGGCCCAACCTGCTCTACCGACATTCTCGGCCGACATCTCACTGGTCTTTATCTGAGGCAACGCACCGCCATACTGTCCGTTCCCGTCATAAGGGAAACAGCTCTGAAGATCCTCGATAAGAGTCTTTCTTGCCTCATAAGCCGACATACGTCCATACTTGGCAATCTTATTCATTATCTCAGCACTTGACACATCCTCCGTATAGAATGGAACATCCCCGAAAGTCGAGGTCAGAAGATAATACCAATATGCCCTCATGACCTTGGCCTCGGACAGGAGGGATAACTTAGTCAATTCGTCAATTTCAGACTCTTCTATACCCGCAATCGCATAATTGCAATACATTACTCCCTTATATCCTTTCGACCACACATTCTTCGAAACATTGCAGTTCGAAGGAGAAATATTCATGACAGCATCATCTGACGAGATGGCGGAAGGAGCGCAGATAAGGTCCGTAGTACCCTCCAGATGAGTAAAGAACTGGTAGTTATAAACATTCTTTATTCCGTTGTAAACCGAGTTCACTGCAGATATGCATTGTTGCTCGGTCTTGAAGAAATCACCTCTTGAAGCGAAGGATTCTGGATTTTCGCCCAAAAAGTCGCATGAACTTACAGCCATGCAAAGAGGAATTATATAAGCTAAAATCTTTTTCATGGTTTAAGTCTTTAGAATTTAAGGTTAACACTTAATATGTACTTTCTTGACTGAGGATAAGCACCCACGTCGGCACGTCTGAGAGTTCTTGTGGTTTCATCCGTATCATTTGTAACAATCGACGCGACATCCGGATCAAAACCGTTATACTTTGTCCAGAGGTAAACGTTATCAACACTGAATCCCAATGTCAAAGTCTTGATATGCTTCTTTGTGACCTTTCTCAAATCAAAATCGTAGGAAACGTTGATATTCTTGAATCTCAAGTATGATGAGTCATGCACCATAAAGCTTGAAGGCATCATACTGTATCCGGTACCGCCGGCTGCCGGAATATCAGAGTCCGGATTACGAAGCGGATGCCAACGGTCTTCCATATATCTGTACTGATTTGTACAGTAACTTCCTGTCATAAAGAACTCTGAATAATTATATATCTTACCGCCGAGAGAATATGTGAAATACAGGTTCACATTTACTCCATATATATAGAAGGAATTCTGCAGACCTCCATATACAATCGGATCGGCATCTCCGAGGAACACCAGGTCATCGCTGTTTATCACACCATCATGATTCTGGTCGACATATCTAGGACGTCCGGCCTTGGTCTCGGAATAGAAGTCACCATACTGCTTTGTAATCTTGTTCTCCTCAATTTCCTGCGGGCTTTTCCACACACCTCCATACTGAAATCCCCAGACTGCATTGAGAGGATATCCCTTGACATAGCCGTACATCATATAATCCTTCTCGCCCTTGTAAGTCACCACAAAATCTTCAGTTCCGATATCTTCCACCATCTGGGAATTATGCGCGAGTGTAAAATTGGTGCTCCACGAAAAATTCTTCTTCAAGATATTCTTTGACTCAATAGAAAGTTCAAGACCTTTGTTTGAAGTTCTTCCAAGGTTTTCACGATATGCATCATATCCCGTATGCTGAGCCTTCTGTACATTGAGAAGAAGGTCTTTAGTTAGTGCATAATATCCCTCCAACGTAAATTTGAGACGTCCTTTGAACATCGCCATATCTATAGCTGCATTGAACATATCCGTTGTTTCCCAGGTCAGGTCAGGGCTCGCCAGTCTGTTAGGATAATGATAAGTAGCCTGAGAGCCACCGATGAGATAACCTCCTGTCGATGAAGCGATTGAGTAAAGTGATGTGTATGCAGCGATGGCATCGTTACCGGTACGTCCGGCGCTAAGTCTCAGTGAAAGGTCCTGGAAGAAGTTCAGTCTTCTTATCCACTGTTCCTTCGAGAGATTCCACTTGAATGCTCCGGAAGGGAAGAATCCCCACTTTTTGTTTGCCGCAAAGTTGGAAGATCCATCCACTCGACCCGTAAATGTAAGATAATATCTATTCTTGTAATTATAGTTTGCACGCGCAAGAAAAGACATCCTCTTGACAGTGACGTTGCTTGATTTTACAGTATAATTATCCTTGTCGGACACTCCGCTCAAGTCATTCCACGAAAGAGCATCGACAAGAAGCCCTTTAGCGTTAACACTCATGTAGTTCTTTGTGTTATAATAGATTGACGCACCTCCCATGACATCCAGATTATGCTTCTTATTAAAGGATGTCTTATAAGTGATGGTATTGTCGGAAGTAAACTGTCTCGTATCCTGCTCAGATCTGAAAGCATCTCCGCCAGCCTTGGAGGCGGCTTTTGCAGGAAGAGTTCCCGGATTGAATGTAAACTGATGGTTCTGATTCAGGGACAAGGCATTCTTACTCTCGATAGTGAGCCCCTTGACAGGGGTGAACCTAGCTATGAGCATGTCGAAGCTCGATATAATCTCCGTATATTTCTTCGACTGCTGGACAGTGATATAAGGGTTATTGAAGACCTGACCGTTGCCGTAATCATAAAGGTCGTTAATTGTAGCATCGATATCCAAAGCCGGCGACAGATATATCACACCATTCCATAGACTCTTTCCGCCGACATTAGCTTTATTATTCAAAAGCTTTCTATAGACCGTATTATGTGCATAAATAAGTTTCAGCCAATTATTGAATTTATGTCCTACAGTAACTTTTGCCGTTACATTCTTAGAACCGGTATCGTGGATGATACCCATATTGTCCGTGTAGTTCAGAGAAGCATAATAATTGGTTGTCTTTGTACTTCCGTTTACGGAAAGATTGTACTGCTGGTATGGGGACAGATATGTCATCTCATCGATCCAATCAGTGCCCTCACCCAGCGCAGAGGGGTCAAGGTATTTGTTGGGATACTTGGTATAAGTCGGTGCATATCCCACACCCGGCTGAGGAGAAGTAGTCTTGTTGTAGTGCTGACGCTCATTATTATAGCGGGCGAACTCCTCTGCATTCATAAGGTCCAGAGTACGGAAAAGCTGAGAAACTCCTGCCTTTATGCCAAGGCTTACATTTGCCTTGGAAGTGGTATTCTCACCGGTCTTGGTTGTCACCAGAATAACACCGTTGGCACCCTGGGCACCATAAATTGCAGTTGACGAAGCATCTTTCAAGACAGAAATACTCTCTATATCGTTAGTGTTGATATCAGAGAGCGAAGTCACGGCATTCATCACACCGTCGACGATTATAAGAGGCTCATTGGATGCATTAATTGAACGGGAGCCACGGATATTGATCGTTGTTCCCTCTGTCGGGTCTCCGGACATGCTGACAATATCGGCACCGGCTATACGTCCTTGAAGTGCCTGATCTACAGAAAGAGAAGGCGACTGGACAATATCCTTCATCTGAACCGTTCCGACCGAACCGGTAAGGTCAGACTTCTTTGCCTCGCCGAAGCCTATGACGACGACTTCATCAAGGAAGCTGACATCAGGGTTGAGGGTAACGTTGAGTTCGGATTTATTTCCGACCTTCATTTTGACGGAAGAGTAGCCCATGAACTCAAAGCGTAAGATTGACTCCGAAGACGGGACAAGAATCTTATACTTACCGTTCTCATCGGTAACCACTCCGTGGCCAGTTGCGCCGTCAAGCAAGACCGCAGTGCCAGGCATAGGGGCCTGATTCTCGTCAAGCACAACGCCAGACACTGAAATCTGAGCTGATGCAGTAATCGCAGCAACGCAGATAGCCAGGAAAGAGAAGAGTAATTTTTTCATCAGATTACATATTATATAAATACAGACAAATTTAGCCATTAAAGAAATCCGTGTGCAAAGGGTCTGTTTTTATATAGACTCATAATTTGAATATAGACATCAATATAGCAATACAAGGTCTTGAATACGGTATTTAACCGGATATCAGTTAAATAATATATTGAAATTTACATATTGGGTCAGGAGATAGAACGTCAGAAAGTCCATGTCGGTCGGAAAGCAAATCTCTCAATGCAATCGGGATAAAGGTCGATATGACTGCGCTTGAATGACTGTCCTGAAACCGGTTTTCGCGAAAATCGATTTCAGTATTTTCCAAGTATCAAATATATTGATTTAAACTGACATAAAATTTATTAAATAATATATTAGAACTAGTTATATTGCATATTTTTTTAAAATATAGCATATAAATATATAGAGTAAATCAGCAAAAATATGGGTAATTAATTTTGCAGAAACAAAGAATCAAACTACATTTGTCAACAACTAGCCGCAATTCAAATGACCAATAGAACACAAAACGCAATCATCTGCTTCTTTATCGCAATGATTTGCGCATCCTGCAGCACTACTCCCGAGAAGGATGCCCTCAAGAGACTAGAAGAAACCATCCAAAAGAAGGACAACTACAACAGGGAGTTGTTACACAGATGCGACCGCCTGAGGAACAGTCTTAATCTATGTTCCGACATTGACCGCAAGTGGGAGCTGGCAGAAGACCTGTTCAGTGAATACTATAGTTACGACATAGACTCCGCCTTCGCCTACGCAAATATTTTAGGAAGCCTCGCAAACACTCCGGAAAGAAAGATTACAGCCATAAGCCGCAAGACATCATGTATGTGTGCGTTGCGAATGTACAGTTCAGTCCACGAAATGCTCCAAGGCATCGACACAACCGGTTTCAGTCAAGTACAGTATAAGACCTACTACAATGCCCATATCACCTTATTCACTGCTTTGGGAAATGAATTTGACACAGACGAAGACAAGGTAAAGTCAAACATACGCAAAAGATATCATTATCAGGAGCTGCTGTCAGATCTCCCGATCCTTACGGAAAAGGAGCGTCGATATATAAGAGGTAAACAGCTGATGATAGAAGAACGATACGACGAAGCGCTGGATATTCTTCACAATGTATTGAAAAGCGACACGGAGATCGCATCTAAACTGCATACCACCTACGCTATTGCCAACTGTTATAACGCCAAAGGAGATTGGAGCAACTACAAAAGATGGCTCGCAGAAACAGCTATATATGACCTGCAGAGACAGAACAGGCAATACCGGTCTCTTTATGACCTGGCATTATGTCTTTACCGCGACGGAGATTACAGCAAAGCAGGCCAATACATACAGATTACCCTTATGGATGCCATATCATGCAAGCATGACACGCGTATCGTAAATGCCGTAGAAGCGCAGATGATCATCAGTGCAGCAAGTGAGGACATATCCAAAAGCAAGAGGTGGCTGCTTACCTCATTCTCATGCCTGGTGCTGATAGCCATGGTGATAATTTCTCTGGCCCTTGCCAAGGTCAACCGCCAACGCAAACGCCTGAAAGTACTGATGAAGCAGACCAAGACATATAACATCGAACTGGCCCGCAAGAATAACATTATCTCCGAATCTAATCTGCTGAAAGAAAAATACATGTTTAAATACATGTATCTTTCTGCAAATTTCATCAAGGAAATCGACGAATACAGAAAAGACCTCAGGCATACATATAAGGAAAAAGGTATAGATGCCCTCATGGCCAAACTACGTGAACCGGAATACATGTACATGCAATACAAATCTTTCTATAAGCTATTCGATGAGATTTTCCTCGGTATTTTTCCGGATTTTCCAGACAAGGTCAACAGTATGTTAAAGGAGGGAAAGCAGATAAACATCAAGCATAAGGGCACTCTACCTACAGAAATGAGAATACTGGCCGTGATACGGCTTGGTATCACAGAAAGCCGTAAAATAGCCGAATTCCTCAATACGTCTGTAAACACCATCTATACCTATCGCACCAAGATGAGGTACGATTCCATTGAAGGACCAGATAAATTCGAGGAAAGCATCAAAAACATAGATCACTTCAAAATTTAAATACGTATGAAAAAAATCAAACTTGGACTCTTTCCCAAAGTCGTGATTGCCATCGTCATCGGTGCGCTTCTTGGACTTGTTCTTCCTGATGTAGCAGTTAGGATCCTCAAGACATTTAACGTGCTCTTCGCACAGCTCCTGAAGTTCGTAGTACCTCTTCTGGTACTCGGTCTTGTAACCCCATCTATCGCCAATCTGGGACGCGGAGCCGGCAAGATGCTCCTTACCGTCATGCTTATCGCCTACTGCTCGACAGTATGCGGAGCACTGTTCTCATACGGAGTGTCAAGCAACATTCTTCCGCTGTACCTCAATCAAGGCGAACTCTCCGCCGAGGCGATTTCCGAAAAGGAGTTCCTGCCTTACATAGACCTTAAGATTCCACCGATATGCGACATTATGACAGCACTTGTGCTTTCTTTTGTCATTGGAGTCGGCATCATCTTCACAAACGCTAAAGGATTAAAGAAGGGCTTCGAGGAGTTCGGAGAGATTGTAAAGCTGACAATTGAAAAGGTCATCATCCCTTTCCTCCCTGTATATATCTTTACAATGATATGCGAAATGAGTGCAAAGGGAGTAATAGATGTAGTACTTGGAACCGGTTTCAAGGTCATCCTTACCGGTGTCCTGCTCTCGATACTATACCTGATAGTCCAATATTGCATTGCCGGAATCATCGCCCGCAAGAACCCTCTCAAGATGCTATGGAACATCATCCCGGCGTATCTGACAGGTTTCTCCATCTGTTCAAGCTCAGCATGTATTCCCGTAACATATGAGTGTACTCTCAAAAACGGTGTGCGCAAGGACATAGCCGATTTCGTAATTCCGCTCTGCTCTACCGTACACATGTGCGGATCGACAATCAAACTGACAGTAACATCAGTAGCCGTTGCATATATGTTCGGAGAACCGATCACTCTTGGACTCTTTATGCAATTCGCCCTCATGCAGGCCATTGCTGCAGTTGCAGCCCCTGGTGTAATGGGCGGAGTGCTTATGGCATCTGTAGGACTCCTGGGCACCGTTCTTGGATTTTCAGACACCATGACGACACTGATGATGACAATATACCTTGCACTTGACGGCTACGGCCCTGCTGTCAATGTTTCAGGTGACGCAGCAATCGCAGTAATCACAGACAAACTGTTCGGCAGAAAATAGGGAATGATTAGTCCGCGACGCAGGTAAATCATCCAAAAACCCTGCGTCGTGGACCAAAACCCTTCCATTCCGAGAATATCCATCCACGACGCATATAAATCAGTCCGAAACTTTGCGTCGTGGTACAAGAACCAAAAATCACACAACAGGGATTTTACGTTGAGCCACACAACAGGGATTTTATGTTGAGTCAGAATTTGGTCCATTTTTTGGGACACGACATACGAAAAGTGGCCTACAGATATCTGTAAGCCACTTTTTTGCGGAGAGTGAGGTATTTGAACTTTTAGAACACCACGCTCTACACGCCTTTATAACGCATTATTTATCAATACACTTTTTCAAGTAAAGGTATTTGAATTTACAGAAATTTGTCACATTTTTGTCACACGATTGCTAATTTAATGTGACAAAATGATAATAAAACATCAAATAGCCTTTAAACTCAGGCCATACGGTAAAGACAAGAATATTTACCAGATTCAGATGCATACAACCTTTAACAGCCAGAGGATAATCACGTCCACCGGATGCCAGATTTTCTCGCTGGATGCATGGGATGCAAACGAAGGAATGGCAGTAAGCGACTATAGAGGACCTAAAGGAATTACAGGCCTCTCAATCAATAATACACTCAGAGCTCAAAAGGACCAGATGGAGACCGCCTTCAAATATTTTGAGGCAAACGACATCTTCCCGACACGCTCAGAGCTTCTTGAAAAATACGAAGCCAGGGTTAAGGGCATAACACCTAGCAAACCAGAACCAGAAAAGAAAAAGAAAGAAGTTAAGCCAACAGAGCCCGATTTCTTCAAGGTATTCGACACCTTTACATATGAGTGTGGCGAAAAGAACGCATGGACCGAAGCCACACACGAGAAGATGGCGGCACTCAAGAACGACCTGACAACATTCAAGAAGAGCCTTAAATTCTCCGACCTTACTGAAAGCACGCTGACGAAATTCGTAGTCTTTCTTCGAGACGAGAAGAAGCTTAACACTCCAAGAAAACCTAAGGGAGAAGAGAGAGATTCTAAAAAGAGGACACTGGTAGGCATCAAGAACTCCACCATTGAAAAGAAGTTGGGTTACCTGAAATGGTTCCTCAAGTGGGCTACAGAGAAAGGATTTAATAGCAACACCGCTTATAAAACATTCCGCCCTACTCTCAAGACAACACAGAAGAAAGTCATC
>JAEIGA010016954.1_pt1 | contig 11087 bp, 5 predicted proteins | sample 9270691 | NCBI WGS metagenome assembly JAEIGA01 (sample SAMN17057246, study PRJNA624740) | gut metagenome | biome: biome; isolation source: fecal sample | host: Bos grunniens | place: China: Xizang | collected 2019 | reverse complement strand
TTAAAAATTATATATTCAAGTATACTTTAATTTTTCTAAAATAGAGTAACATTTATATACTATGTAATTAAAACTAATTAGTAGAGGTTCATAACACACTTGTTATAATCTTAAATTGATCATTATTTTTATATTCTCGAGAAGGGCTGAAAAACACTCAGGCTCTTCTCACCTCCTTAAGTTTTTAATACTTCTTTTGTCCAATTATTTATTATGATAAAAAAAATTCCAGTAATTGATTTAAAGCAGGGCCAGGCCGTAAGCGGCAAATCCGGAATGAGGGATACATACACTCCATTAAGAACTGTTTTTGCCCCGTCATCCAATCCCGTTGAAATCGCACAGGGATTAAAGTTGAACGGTGCCGATGAGATGTATATTGCAGATTTGGATTTAATAGAATCACAGGGCCACAACATCAACGATATCAAAATGGTCAACACGATTTTACCTGTTCTTTTTGACGGAGGCGTAAAGAACTGCGAAGCCTTTGAATTTTTCCTCGACTATGCATACAAGGTCATTGTTCCCACAGAAACTATTGAAAGTGTTGACGAGATGAAAAAAATATTTGAAAAATTTCCAAAAGAAAGAATCGTGCTAAGTGTAGATGTTAAGGATAATGAACTTCTTTCAAAAAACATGGATTTAAACCTGTCAGAGTTCAAAGGGATTTTAAGGGAACTTGATCCAAATGAAATAATCCTTTTGGATATTTCAGGCGTCGGTACTGAAAAGGGTTATAATGAAAAACTTCTTGATGAATTTTCAGACTTTAAAGAAAAGCTGATTATTGCAGGTGGATTAAACAAAAATTCCCTAACTGAACTGGAGTCCGTTGGAATAAGAAAAGTATTGATAGGCACAAGCCTCCATTCAGGAGAAGTAAATCTTCTGGACTAGGGGATTGCCTTTTTTAATTCAATTTTACTGACAGTCATCATTGATGCAGATTGCATGTATTATAAAAAAAGAGTGTAAAATAATTAGAATTATGATTCTAGACTAAAAGACTTAAAATCACATATGGGAATACGCATGCAATAATGAATAGTGCAACTCCTAATCCTAATTTGACTTTGTCTTCATCTAGTGCTCCGGATATGATAAGCAGTAATCCTAAAAATCCGAAGATAACCGGAAGTATATGTGAAAAAATTGTAGTTCCTATTATTTGCATTTAAAATCACTATAATAATTTTTAATCTTTTAGTTAATAAAATTAACTTTTAAATTACACTTTAAATATTCTAATTTTGATGTTTAAAAAATCTTTTATAGGATTTCAATTTAAATATTAATTATGAGAACTGGTAGGCATGACCATCACGAAAAGGCCGGAGAGAATTTGGCATTTGTATTTTTCATGAATCTAATGTTCAATATAATTGTCATCATTGGAGGACTGGCTACAAATAGTATGGCGATTCTTGCGGATTGTATTCATGATCTGGCTGACACTATATCCATTGCTGTTGCATGGGTATTGGAAAAGGTATCTCAAAGGGATTCATCCGATAACTATTCATACGGCTATCAGAGATTTTCAATTTTAGGTGCGGTAATCATTTCCGTGTTTGTAATTATAATGGCATGTGTCATTATTCAGGAAGCTATTCCAAGACTCTTTTCTCCCGAAGAGGTTGATGCTCAGGGAATGCTTATCATAGCTCTTGTCGGTCTGGTTTTTAAATCCATTTCTGTCTATCGTCTTCACAAAGGTGAAACATTCAATGAAAAGGCCATTTTCCTCCATCAGCTTGGGGATATTTTTGAATGGCTGACAATTTTAATTTTGAGTATTGTTTTAATGTTTTGGGATGGTGCGCCTTATCTTGACCCTTTCATTTCAATTGGAATTGCATTATGGTTAATATTCAACCTTGGAAGGAATTTATATAAATCCCTGGAAGTTCTGCTTCAAAAAACACCCGATAATTTTGATGTGGAGGAATTTAAAAGTTCCATTCTCCAGATACCCGGTGTCAACTCCATAGATGATTTTCATATATGGTCTCTTGACGGGATTGATTCTGTCATGACCTTGAAAGTTGGCGTTGATTTTGGCTTTGATGCAGATGAAATTAAAAAAAATATTTATTCCATTTCGAAAAAATATCATGTTGTAGATATTACCATTGAATTTGAATAGATTCGATGTTTTAATTTAAGGGAGACTTTATTTATTATGACACTTGTAGTTATTGGACCTGTAACAAAGGATTTGATTGTTATTGGTGATGAGGAAACTCAAAAGATTGGCGGTGCAACATATTTTCAAAGTTTTGTCTTTGAAAAATTCTACAGTGACTATTTGGCTATTGTAAACTGCGCCGATGAGAATCTGGTTAAGGATTTTCCGGATAAAGATAAGGTCAGGGTAATAGAAAAGGGAGATACTCATTTTTTCATTAACAGCTATCCTGATAAAAACAATCGGGATTTTCGCTTTCAGCTGAGTAATTTTGCAGATATCCCAGTTCTTCGCGAAGATTTAAAGGATATCCTTCCTGAAGAAATTGACGGCTTTGTTTTAAATCCTTTAAACCGCTTTGATTTTCCGGCTGATACCATCGAATATCTGAAGAGTTTCGGGGTTCCGATTTTCATGTCAATACAGGGTTTTCTCAGAGTCAAAGGCGATAAAGCAAATGACAATTATGCATTAAAATTAGATTATTTTGACAAGTTAACCTCAATTTTATCAGGCGTTAATGTTATTTTTTTAGACGAGCGTGAAAAAAATATAATTGGACTGGACTATGATGTAGATGAGATTGTCATAACAAATGGAAGTAAGGGTTCCAGAATAATATGCGCAGATGAGATAAAAATCAGTGCAGTTCCTTGTGAAAAAGTTGTGGATACCACCGGTTGTGGCGATACATATATGGCGGCTTATGTTGTACAAAAATTATTGCATAAATCGCCCAAAAATGCCGGAAACTTTGCTTCACGAATTGCCAGTGAGAAAATACAATATTTTGGACCTTATAATTTAAATGAATAATGTATTTTTCAAAATTTATATTGATACTTTTTATATGAGGGTATTTTCTATTTTTAATACTTTTTAACTAACATTACATTATTTAGAAAACTTTATAAATTAATATGATTATATTTATATATGAATTTCGAATTTTTTTTACACTTTTAAAGGGTCATCATGTTAAACAAATCAACTAATATAATCGAAAAGGAATTTAAGAATTTACGTAGGGAGCTATTGGATTTAACTTTAAGAAACCAGCTTCTTAATTTTAAAGCAAGAGCCAAAACCATTACTATAGTAAACCAGTCTCCCTTAAATCTTTTCCAGACACTGGTCCTCCAGGACAGCAAGATGTATTTTGTGGCCAATAAAAAAGATAAAAAGGAAGACAAATCTTCAGTCTGGGATCACATTCCATTTGATTTTTCAAAGTTTACAGAAGGAGACAGGAAACTGGCTACCGATTTGACCCCAAAAGAACTTCAAAAGAGATTATATTACATTAACAACCAGGCAAAGACAATGCTTCAGGAGCAGGGTTATAACATTCTGTATCTGGCAATAGGATTTCTGGAATGGAAAGACAAATCCAAGCCAAGACAAAAAAACAAGGCTCCTCTGGTTTTAATTCCGGTTGCAATGGAAAGGAAAAAGGTTGGTGAATCATTCAATCTTGAATGGACCGGAGAGGATATTCAGACTAACATTTCACTTAAGGCCAAATTACTGGAAGCAGGTATTGAACTTCCCGATTTTGAATTCAAAAGATATGGTGAGGTCATTGACCACTATATCTCAAAAGTTCGCCTTGCAGTATCACGCATGGACGGATGGGATGTTAACAGTGATGTTGCTTTAGGTTTTTTTAGTTTTACAAAATTTGTAATGTATAATGACTTAAACCCTGAAGCATGGGCAGATAATGTGGATTTAACTAAAAATGAACTGATACAGGCAATATTCAACCCTGCCAAAAACGATCAGGAAGCATTCAGGGAAGAAGACATTGACTCAAGGCTTGAATATCAGAATATGTATCAGGTTTTGGATGCCGATTCATCTCAGATTGCAGCTATTCAGGACGTAAAGGCTGGCCGTAATCTTGTTGTGGAAGGGCCTCCGGGAACCGGTAAGTCACAGACTATCGTAAACCTGATTGCAGAGCTTTTAGCAGAAGGCAAATCAGTATTGTTCGTATCAGAAAAGATGGCTGCGCTTGATGTTGTAAAAGACAGGCTCACAGCTGTGGGTTTGGGCAAATTTGTTCTTGAACTGCATTCACATAAGACCAGAAGAAAGAAATTCCTTAAGGATTTGCAAAAAGCAACCAATGTACGTCATCAGGAGCCATTGAATATTGACCAGACAATCCGCAAACTCGAAACTCTGCGCCGTCAGCTTGATGATTATTCTCAAATTATTCACAAACCTGTATTTGCAGTTAACCTGTCCGCATTTAAATTATATGGTATGAAGGAATCAGCGGATGACCATTTTGCAAGAAAGAATGCCCTGATGCCTCTTGTAAGATTTGAAAATCCGGAAACTATTACTCTAAAAGACTTGGATGACATGAAAATAGCTCTTGAAAATCTTGCAGAGCTGTATCAGACAATTTCCAAGGAAAATCCATGGAGCAAATGTTCTCCTAAAAGTCTGCTTCCGGCAGATTTAAGGGAAATTGAAATGCTTATTAACGATACCCTTCACAGTCTTGACAATTTTTTAGTTGAACGTGGAAGGGTTTATGATATTTACGGAATAAAAAAACCGGACACATTAAACGAGTTTAAAAATTCGCTTTCAGCATTTGAAGTCATAAAATCCCAGAATGCCGAACTGATAGATGCAAGCATCATAAAGTCAGGTGCATGGAACAATAACAATGAGGATGCCTTCAGATTAATCCAGGAGCTTCAAAGATATCAGAAATATGCCGGAATTTTAAATAAATTCAACCAGAACATTTTACAGGCAGATATTGACAGATTGATATATGAGCTCCAGCAGCTTTCAAACAAGCGCTTCCGTTTTTTTAATTCCAATCAGCATCATGAAATCGTGCAGATGTATTATGCACGTCCGGTAACAGGAAGCATAGATGATATCATAAGAGAATTGCAGGAAGCAAAAGCAGTAATAAAAATGAGAAGAAACCTTGAAGCCAATGAAGCTTTAGGAAGAAAATATTACGGAGGATACTGGCATTTGAATGCAAATCCTGAAGACCTGAAAGCTATTGCCCGCTGGATGAAGGAATTTACAGCTCTTGTTCGTGACGGAACATTTTCCGAAAATACTATTGACATGATGAGCAAGGATTTATTTGACTTTAATCCCGAAAGGGACCTTGCAGACTACATTGACTCAGGAGAGGAATTTGTAAGAGTGCTCTCCAGACTTAGAGAGAAATTAAACCCTAGAAGTAAATTGATTTTTAAAAGAGAAACAGGAGACGTGCCGTTTGAGGCATGGCAGGAACAGCTGTATGCATGGAGAGGACAGCTATCAAGCCTTCACTTATGGTCACAGTATCTTAATACTAAAAATGCACTGAAATCTTCCAATGCAAGAATGTTTGTAGATTCAATCGAGAAAAGAAACATTAAAAAAGATGATATTGAAGCATTGGTTGAAGGAAACTTTGCAGATTCACTTTTAAATATATTATTTGTTGAAAACCAGGAACTGGCCACATTTGTCGGAGAACTTCACGAAAACAGAATTCGTGAATTCAAGGATCTGGACAAAAAGATTCTGACCCTTAACCGTAAGAGAATATTCCAAAGACTGAACAGTAACATTCCGAAAATCTTTGGAGGAACTGAAAATCCTCAGGCAAAAATACTGGCCGGTGAATTTACAAGAAAAAGCGGACACATGCCTGTCAGAAAGCTTTTAGAAAGAGCAGGCGGAATGATAAAGCAGATTAAACCTTGTTTTATGATGTCACCTCTATCAATTGCACAATACCTTGACCCTACAAATGAGGAATTGCAGTTTGACGTTGTTATTTTTGACGAAGCAAGTCAGGTTAAACCTGAGGATGCATTAGGTGCTTTCATGAGAGGTAAAACAGCGGTTGTTATGGGTGATACTCAGCAATTGCCTCCTACTTCATTTTTTGACCAGATGTCTGATGCAGATAGCGACGAAGAGGAAGCGACATCACTTGATATGGAAAGTATTTTGCATTTATGTAAATTGTCATTCCCTGTAAAGATGCTCAAATGGCACTACAGGTCCCGCCACGAATCCCTGATTACAGTTTCAAACAGGGAATTTTATGACAATGACCTTCTGGTTTATCCTTCACCTTCACATTCTGATCCTGAACTTGGTTTGAAATTCCATTATAATCCTAATACTCAGTATCTGAGAGGAAAATCCTCTGCAAACCCTCTTGAAGCACAAGATGTTGTAGAAGAGATATTCAATCACTTTGAAAAATATGGAGATACCAAAAGTTTAGGTGTCGGAACATTTTCTGTTGCTCAGAAAAATGCAATCCTCGAGGCCCTTGAGGTAAAGCGTAAGGAGCATCCTGAATATGAACCTCTCTTTTCAGACAATAAGGAAGAGCGCTTCTTTGTTAAAAACCTTGAAACAATTCAGGGTGATGAAAGGGACGTTATTCTAATCAGTGTAGGTTATGGTCATGACCAGGATGGAAAAATGTCTCTCAACTTCGGTCCACTAAATCAGGATGGTGGGGAAAGACGTCTTAATGTATTGATTACACGTGCAAGAGAAAAATGTGTAGTATTTTCAAATTTTAAAGCTTATGATATGAATTTAACAGCTAACCCTCCTTACGGTGTCAAGTCCCTTAAGGAATTTCTGGAATATGCTGAAAACTTGACTTTAGGTACACAAATTGGTGATGAATACTCCAAAGAACCGTTTGAAGATGCAATAGCCAGTTTCCTGCAGGAAAACGGTTACACTGTTGACAGACAAATCGGTTGTGCAGGATTTAGAGTGGATCTGGCTATTGTCGATGATGAAAATCCTGGAAAATACATACTGGGAATCACCACTGACGGAAAAATGTATGCGTCAAGTAAAGTGGCCCGTGATAGAGACAGGCTTCGTGAACAGGTTTTAACCGGTTTAGGATGGAAATTGTATCATTTATGGTCTACTGACTGGTATAGAAACAGGGATTTGGGACGTAAAAAGCTTCTGGAATATGTTGAAAAATCAATCAGAAAAACCCGTGAGGAAGAAAAACGCAGGTCTGAAGAAGAGAAAAAATTAGCTGAAAAGAGAAGATTGGAAGCTGAGAAAAAAGCTGAAGAGTTGCGTTTGGCTCGTGAAAGAGAAGAAAAGGAAAAAGCCGAAAAAGAAGCTGAAATAAATCCTGAAGATATCGGCCCTGCCGATTTTGTGGAAGTCGAAAAGATTTCTGATGATGATGTTTTGGAAAAGCCTATTGACGTAAGCGAAATCAATCCGTCCGAATTCTTTGAAGATGACGATTTAGCTGAAGCTTCCAGTACTGTTAATGAAGAAAAAACCCAAGCAGAATCACCTTCCGAATTTGTCACTGTTGAAGATTCTCCTCAGGAAAGTGAATTTAAACCTGACCCTTCTGAATATATTGAAGATGACTCAATTGAAGATGATATAGACATTCTTGACAATGACAATGCTTCAGATAAAGTCCCAGACATTGACAATGATGTATCTGACAGCCATAATCAAAACATCGATGATGCTGTAACAGAGGATATTGCATCTGATGAGGATAATAGTCACATTAACGAAATGGATGATGATTTCACATCTCTAAAAGAGGATACTCCGCAAGATGAAGAAAGTCCTGCTGAAGAGACTGTTGAAGATTCACAGGACGACAAAGAGGTTTGGGAATCTCAGGATGAACCTGAAGACAAGAATGATGATGCAGAAATATGGGAAGACGATGAAGAGGTTTCCCCAGAAGACAATGCTGAAGTATGGGAAGATGATACAGATTATTCCGACAATGAAAAATCCAAATCAAGATCATTAAAACAAAGAGTCAGGGATTTCATCACTCACGAAGGAAATGATGATGAAGAATCTAATAAGACTTCATTTTTCTCAGGTCTTAAATTCAATAAAGGTTTAGGAGAGAATTCCGATTTGGAAGATGAAATTAAAGAGGATATCAATTTTACAGATGACTCTAAAAATAAAAAGGAACCTGAAGAAGAAATTGTTGATTTGGGTTCAGATGATGATTACATTTATGTTGACCACAGTAATGATGAGGTAGCTGAAGAATACGACGGTGCAGATGAATTTGATGTTCACGATTATGCATCTGATGTTGAAGATGAACCTGTTTATGAAGAAAAAGACTTCAAAGAGGATAAAAGTTTTGAAGAACCGGTTTATGAAGAAGAATTTAAAGATGATAAAAGCTTTGAAGAACCTGTTTATGAAGAAAAAGGCTTTAAAGAGGATAAAAGCTCTGAAGAACCGGTTTATGAAGAAAAAGACTTTAAAGCAGATGATGACAATATTAAAAAGCCAGTCTTTTCAGAAAGTGTCAATGTCAAATCAGATAACTCATCCGACGATAACATTAACGACTTTGATAATGAAAAAGAAGCGGATTCAGACTTTGAGGACGTTAATGTAGAAGATAACAATGATTTCAATCCTGAAGATGTTAATGTCAGTGAGGATGATAAAGTTGATTTAGGTTCTGATGATGACTATATTTATGTTGACCACAGTAATGATGAGATAGCTGAAGAAGACGAAGATGATTCTGATTATGAATTTGGTAAAACTCCTCAAGAGGTTAAAGTTAAAAACAAACATAAACGAACCAGTTATGTAAAATCTGTAATTTCAGATATGGTTTCAGGTGAATCCCGCCTTGAAGTAGAGGAAGTTGAAAGGGTGCGCGGAGAAGTGATTGATGAGGAGATTCCTTTGCACAAACCTGCTCCTAAAGACGACATGGTTGTTGAAGCTGAAATTGTAAATGGGGATAGTGATAATTCAGAATATATTCCGTCTGATGAGCCGAATTATGATGATGACTACTTTGAAGAGGATGAAGAACTCAATATTTTCACAGATGAACTGCCTGATTTAAGTCACGACGAATATGAGGAAATTCATGATGAAGCAACAGAAATTATTGACAATGCAATGAGTGAATTTATGAATGACGTATTCGATAAAAGACAAGAAAAGCCGGTTCAGGATATTCAAGAACCTCGCAATGATTTCGAACCTCAAGACAGTTACGAACCAATTGAAGATGTAAAAGCAGACATTGAAGAAATCCCTGCTAGTCAAGAAACCCAAGATGTCCCTTCAGATATTGAATATGGTCAAAACGATGTTCGAAATGAATCCGCTGAAGATGATACACTGCAGGACGGTGTAATTTACTTTAAAGGTGCAACAGATGTTACCAATCCTTTGAGGAAAAATAATGTCTATTATAAAAATGATCATAAGCGTTCCATAAAGGATTCCATTAGAGGATTTAAAAAGGACGTTGCCTACATTAACAAATCTCTTAAGGAAATTGAAAATCCGACAGAAATTGATTATGTTTCAGTAGTTGACAGAACTGAAGAATATGATCCTATGGACTATTTGTCAAGACCGAGTGATGACGATTCAGATAAAATCATTCAGATGGAAGAGGAATCTGTCAGAAAAGAATATGTCAATGATGATTTTGAAAGGGATTTCGCCGCTGATGATGTTATTGTAACCAGACCTCATCAGGAGGTTTCAGAAGAATACAAAGATCAGGCACTGGAAAATATTATCCAATCAGCTAATGAAGATTATAAGGAAATTGAAAAGGAAAGATTCCAGAACAGCAACAAACTTAAGGAATTTGATGATAAAAAGCTTCCGGGCAAGAAAAAGCTTGAAGATGAAATCTATGACTATGTTGAAGCTACAGACATTGGTCTGACATCACAAAATGAGCTGTATTCACAGCCGATTTCTGCAGTTTCAAAATCAGTTGTCAGAATCGTTGATGTTGAAGGACCTATTCATGAAAAAGAAGTTACCAAAAGAATCAAGGATAGCTGCAATATTAAAAGGGCAGGTTCCAATCTGAAAAAAACAGTTCAGGCTGCAATCAGTGAGGCTGAAAACTCAGGAGACATAATCAAAATAGGTGATTTCTTATATGATGCATCAAACAACAATGTAATAATCAGAAGAAGGCAAAAGCCTAACATCGAATTGATCTCCGATGAAGAGATTGCAAAAAGCATTGAAATGGTGTTGCTTCATAAGGACAACGTTTCAACCAAACAGATTGCTAAAGAAACTTCACGTAACTTTGGTTTTAAATCAACTTCTAAAAAGACTGCTGCCAGAATCAACAGTGTTTTGGATTTAATGATTGCCAATAATCGTGTTAAAATTGTCAATGATTATGTTGAACTTAATTAGGTGAGATTTATGTCTACTAAAGTTAAATCTCCTGATACTCTGCCGAATAAGCCCGGTGTCTATATAATGCGTGATGAAACCGACACCATCATCTACATCGGCAAAGCAAAAAACCTTAAAAACAGGGTTCAATCTTATTTTAGAGAAAAGCTTGACAGACCGAAGACTCAAATTCTAATGAGTCACTTTGACAGTCTGGAGTATATTGTAACCAATTCCGAAAAGGAAGCTCTGATTTTAGAAGCAACATTGATTAAAAAGCATCGTCCGAGATATAATGTTCAGCTGAAGGACGATAAGAGATATCCTTACGTTAAGATTACCGATGAGAAATTTCCTCGTCTTCTAATTACAAGAAATGTAACAAAAAACGGTGTTTATTTCGGTCCTTTCACTGATGTAAGTTCCGTAAAGCAGACTGTTAAATTTTTAAAGTCACTCTTTAAGATAAGAACCTGCAGAAATATGAATGGACCATGTCTCAATTCACAAATTGATTTGTGTTATGCTCCGTGTGACGGAAGAATTTCACAGAAAGAATATTCAGAAATCATAAGCAAAATCGATCTGTTTTTCCAGGGCAAATATTCAACCATTGTTAAAAATCTCAAAAAAGAAATGATTGAAGCTGCACAAAATGAAGAGTATGAAAAGGCGGCTG